>Ga0315280_10000818_pt1 | contig 56312 bp, 37 predicted proteins | sample YL17G06_40_MG_FD_203697 | JGI IMG/M metagenome (GOLD analysis project Ga0315280, IMG submission 203697) | Sediment microbial communities from Yellowstone Lake, YNP, Wyoming, USA - YL17G06_40 | ecosystem: Environmental > Aquatic > Freshwater > Lake > Sediment | place: USA: Wyoming | collected... | reverse complement strand
GCCTCTCTAGATGAGGTAGTTCAATGGGGCACACTACATCCCCATCCGCACCCCCGCGCGCGGGGCGACGACAATACCTTTGCCGGTCGCGCCCGGGTTGTCGTTTCAATCCACGCACGCGAGCGGGGCCAGATCGTCGTTACGCTGGATGCGGATTTTCACGCCCAACTGGCGCTCACGGGCGCGGCGAGCCCCTCGGTCATTCGCATCCGAATCGAGGGCGTGCGCGCCGAAGAATTCGCCGACTTGCTGACCCGAGTGATCGAACACTGCGTGGAGGACTTGCAGCAGGGGGCGCTCGTCACGGTCACGGAATCCGGCTTGCGCTTGCGCCGCCTTCCACTCATCCGCTGAATCCTGAATTCTGACTCCCGCCCCGCGTCTCCTATCTTCCGGCCCTTGACTCCCGGCTCCCCCTCTCCAACCATCAATCACCAATCGGCAACCCCGCCGTTCGGGGTCCCGGAGAGCGGGATCGGCAATTCCGAACGCTCCCGCCGCACCGGGCCACGTCCCAGGTCTGGCCTTCTTCGCCATGGAAAGCGAACTGTGGCAGATTCTAGGCCGCAAAGTGGACCTGAACACACCCCAGTTTCTCAGCCGCTATTTCCGCGACGAGGCTCTTGCCGAAGCAGAGGTTCCATATGCCGCACCATGATCCTCTCGTGGGGGAGGGCCTTCAGGACCTACCCCTGGCGCGGCTACGCACTGGGGGATTTAGCCGGGGCACCGTGGATGAACCAGCGGTGAAGAAGCTCCACAACCTGCTCGCGCAACTTCTCGCTTCCCGCGCGCTCCTGGGCCATCTCCTCGAACTTGGCCCTGGCGATGGTAAGGCGCTTTTCCAGATCTCGGCTCAGGGCGTGACATTTGTTTTCGGTGGCGGGGACGGAAACCGGGCCACGCAAACCCTCGCGAGCAATTGCGGCGAGCAGCTCCGCCTCTGCCCGGCTGGCGCAAACGTGGCTTATGGCGGGCTTCTTCCCGAAATAAATGGTCGTCGCCTCAAACCAATTCTCCGCCGCGGGTAGGCGGACTTCGCCCTCGGGGAGTTCCGCAGTGTTTGCTTTACCGGTCTGGTCGTCGAGCCATGCCGAAAGCGGCTTCTGGAAATCAGCGTCAAGGTGATTCCAGGCATCAAGCGCGAGTTCCATTTGCGAGACGTTGCCACCACCTCTTCCTTTGGAACGGTTGATGGTTGACTGGATGTCCTGGATTCGCTGTTCGCGATAGTAGGAGGCGGTTTCGCAGTAGAGCCGGTGGACCAATTCCTCTCTTCGTTTGCGGTCGGGCACCCCGAGCAATTCGAACACCAGCAGATCGAGCTCGCGACGGTCCTGGCGCTGGAGTTCCAAGGGCAAGCGCAAGGGCGCAGCCTGTAGTTCTCGCATTTTCGTTTCGGTGTGGCAGTCCAGGAATTCTTGTTCGACGAGATGGGTGACCTCGCGTTTGCTGACTGCCTCTAAAGCTTTGCCCAATCGTTCGCAGAGCTCCTCGGGCGCACCCACAGGAGATGGGACCTCTAGCATGAGCGCATCAACTACCTCAGTCTTAAGGGTTCCCTCCGACCCTGCGTATCGACCGTAAAAATGTTTGAAAAGCCCTACGAGGGTCGAGTTGAGAACTCCCATCAATGCTTTTTGCTCGGGTTCGCTCAGGTCCAATGGATGAACGTCAAACAGGTTGTGGTTACAAGGCAGTTGGTCCGGGTTCCAAGGAATGATATGCCGATACTTTTGTGCCATCGGCCAGAAGCCGATGCCAGGCTCAAGGCCGGTCACGTCATACCAGCGTTCGCGGCTTGCACACGTCGGCCGTTTCGGTACGGGCACCGCCCGGGATTTCTTGGAGGCGAACGTCTGTTTGCTGCCCCACGTTACGTAGTGATAGACATGGGTGCCCTTCAGTTCCTTTAATTCCCGATTGACCCACAAGACAACCCGGTTCAATTGTTCCGGGGAGACTACGGGGCGGTCCACCTGCATCAAGGTGTGAACTTCCGGTCGGACATACTGCGCCTCAATGGGGTGGAGCGTGCCATCACCGCATTTGACGATCACCACCTTGCCGCTATCCACTTCTTCGCGTTTGCACCGCCTCATCAGCGGCAGCATCCGCCATTCCATTTCACTGCCGTACTCGGATAGAAGTTCTGCTGAGACGTTACGTGGCATGAAGAAGGCATCGCAACCGCTCGTAATTCCACGCTTGATTGCTGCAACTTCGCCCAGGCGAGTGAACCCTTGGCCGAACTCTCGAATGATTTCGAAATAGAAGCCCGGCGCGCGGAGATAGCGTCCCCACTTGCCGCCGCCGTAATCGCCAAAACCCTCGCCCAGGCCCAGGTGTTCGGCAGCGGCGGTTTCTTCCTGATTCTCTTCACTCTCCTCTTCGGAATCATCTTCCGCCTCGGCAACCTCAATGCTCTTGTGCTTGGCGAACATTTCCGCGATGGAAAGACCCTCCTGCCACAGATCGCCCTGACGCTTAACCATAATGCGAAGCTGGTCGTTGGAGCGGTCGGATTTAGTCCTCAGAATCAGGTCACGGAACCTCTCCGCTGCTTCCTGCCGCTGGTCCTCGTCTTGCCGTTCGCCGAGAATTTGGGCAAGCGGCCGCTTAAGGCGCACAAAGTGGACCAGGTTTTCATTCCGCTTCGCCTCATCCTTGCAACGCTGCAAAATGGTCACCGCAGTTTTGACGCGCGCATCCTCGAACCAAGGCTCGTCCACGCTCTCAATGATCGCTACAATCCGAAAGTTGAGAAGTAACCACCGCTGAAGCGGGAAGCCGTAGCGCACATCCAGCCAGCTAGAGGAGGTGAGAAAGCCGTACCAACCCTCATCTGCAAGGAACTGCGCCGCCACCGGCCAGAAGTAAAGGTGGATATCGCTTTGTTTTGAAAGCTTTATTCGGGGCCACGCTCGCTCCACGGTCGCGTACAGGTGTTCCTTCGTCTGATCGCGGATGACCCCCTTCTCGGAAGCCTTTGGAATATGCTCCTGTCGAAGGTAGGGAGGGTTTCCAACAACGGCATCCAGAGTTGGGAGTTCAACCTCCTCGGTCTCGCGCTTGCCATGACGGTCTCGGATTGCGGTGGGGATTTCACAGAAGGGCCTGTCCCGTGAGACCGTGAAAAAGTTTCTTCGCACGATACGAGGATAGTTTTCTTCTTGGGAGATATTTCTGGCCGCGAGGTTCAAGGTTGACAGGTGCGCGGGAAAAGGGTTGATGTCGCAACCGTACAATCCCTGGAGCAATTCCTGATTGCTGAGCCGCCGGTCGAGATAAGATTTTCGGTAGTAAGCTCGGACAAGGAATGTGCCGCTTCCACAGGCAGGGTCGAGGACAATGGCGCCTGCCTTGCGGATACAAAAGGCGTTGATCACATCCACGATGTTCTCGTCGGTGTAAAACTGGCCGAACTTATGGCGTTCATCAGCACTTATGAGTTTTTGAAAGGTGTGTCCAAGGATATCCGTCGGAATTTCCTTAAAGTTGAACCTGTCAACGGCCTTGATAAATCTGTCCCAAGCTTCAATTGAGTTGCCGCCCGAGAGTGCAGTCACTGCCGCCCACTCTCGCGCCTCCGGGAAGAAGACCGGTTCATAGTCGCCCGTCACATGAACCGCCTCTTCGAAGCGGGCACGGAGATACTCAAATGCTTTTTCGGGGGTTTTCGCGCTGCGCGGAAGCCTGAGTTCCGGAAGTTCATTGCGGAGCCGCACCGCCTGATAGAACAGGATGCGGTTACTAAGCACGTAAGCCATACTGCGGGCCGCACGATCGATGGCCTCCCGCCAGGACTTCACGTCGTCGGGGTTTACGTTCCACTGTTGTTCTCTTGCCATCCAATCCCAAAGCCGCGCACGGAAGGCGCGATTGCGGCTGGACTGGGAGGCAAGGTAATCACGCATCTCGCGTACTGGTCCCATCGGGCCGGTCAAATGACTTTCTAGGACGGCGACGTAGAAGTCGGAAGGCGCCAGGGCAAAATCCTTCTTCCGCCCCAACCAGAGCTCGGCAAAATCAGCAAAAAACCTGGGCAGGAACTCGTCCTGAAGCTTTGCCCTGACCTCAGGGCGCGTAACATCCTGAGGCTTGTTGAGTTCAAGCCCCAACTTCCATTCGCCGACACAGCGTTCGTGCATCGACACCGCGTCCCAGCGGGCGCGGTCGAAGAGGGCAAGGTGCTCGACGTTCCAGGTGAAGAAGTACTGGCAGGCTTCGGCAGTTGCCTTGTTAAAGGCGTCCTGCATCAATGCCATATCGAAGGGCGAGCGCCCTTGTTGCGTGCCTGGTAGCTTGACCTCGCCGCAAACTGCAAGCCTTCCCCTTCCACCTGGCTTACGCTCGTAAATGCGGAAGTCCTGCCTTTTCTGGCTTCCACGACCGAAGCTCTCGATCTCAGATGACCCAAAAGGCAGGCTGGCATTGGTTTCAAAGATTTTGTCAGACCACTTTGAAACCTCGGCACAAAAGGCTGTCTCGTGTTGTCGATAGGTCGGCGTGGCCATCTGACTTCTTTCAGCAGTTGTGCTTCCTTGATTATGACCAGAGAATGAAGAAATGCAATTGAGAAAACTGAGGGGGCAGTCGTGCAGAAACGCTTGCTCACTGACCCTCGCCGGGGCGAACAAGAACGTGCGCCGATAGCATGGAGGCGGTTGCCTTGCTCCAGCAAAAGGCCCTTCCGGCACAACCGCGATACCCGATTCGGCCGGGCGCCGCCCTCCCTCCGCCCTGGCTCCCGCCGCCGCGGGCTGCATTCCAGTGCAATCTGTCCGGAGATCTCTAACTAAGTTCGATTTCTGGAACCTGTCCTCATTGCATGTACTAAACCCGGTAAGTCAGTGGTAAAGTGGAAGTACCAGTGCGAGGTCATAACCATGGCAAGGATGCTTCCTGACCGCGAAATAGAGAAGCTTCTCGGGACAAGCATAGTCGGAGGCTCGAAAGAGTGTGTAGTGTCGAACAGTTACGAGCTCCGCCTCGGAAATTTAATAAAATTTGATTCAACGGGCGAGGAATTCACAGTACCAGCGGGCCACTTCGTTGAGATCCAGCCTGGCGATTTTGTGACAATATCAAGCCTGGAGAAACTTGACTTCAAGCGAGAGACCCTACTTTCCCTTAGCAAACAGACGAACCTAGCGGGACTCATTACTCCCACGACCACCATGATGCGGGAGGGGTTCCTTTTTAGCTCGACAAAGGTAGATCCCGGATTCCGGGGAGTTCTCAATTGGGGTATTAGGAACAGCTCAATCAAGACGGTCCGCCTGAAGCAAGGAGAGAGACTGTTTAAGCTTACCCTGTTCGAACTTGAGGAGTCTGAAGTTCCAGATAAGCTCTACGGAGAGCGAGACAGGGATTCTTATCAGGACTCCGAAGGGATAACCCCGTCCGGCCGAATGATTCCTGCTGATATCCCGGAAAAAATTGTGGTTCGCCGTACCGAGCGGAAGATCGACCCAACCAAGCAATTAGCCGAAGCAGGTCATCCTTTCAGCTACATCGGCACGGAACTCATCGCGCTTCACGGGAAATTCGAGGTTGTCTCGCACGACGTTCTGTTGCTGAAAGAAGATTTCAAGAAGATGCAAACTAGCCTCGAAACAAAGATTGAGACCGAGACGACGACGCTGTCTGCGAAATTGACTGCAATGCCTGAATCCCTCCTACAGAAGATGAAGGGTTTGGTCACTGAGCAGTTCGAGGCAATCTTCAACAAGAAGATGCTCACCATCTACGGAACCATCGCTACACTGCTTTCTTTTGGCTTTGCAATCTACCAGTTCGTCGCGAAATCTACACCTACGAAATACCAGGCTTTCGTCTTTGCCGGCATGGGGTTTCTCGCTCTGTTGTTTACCTTATTAGTTGCCCAATGGAAGAGGGGAAAATAGCCGGTTCCTTCCTCCAAGCCCCATCGGGTGGTCGGCGGGCTAATTCGCTAAGGCAGGGATTGTGTTCTTGCCTCTTGACGTGTTCTTACCTGAGGATCTCTGGACACCGGGGTGATCCGCTGGCAGGAGATTCTAGCTCAGGGCGTGGCCTCAGATAGCGCGTTCAGAAGCCCCGTGCGCAGTGGGCATTAACCACCTGCATCTCAGTGCAAACTGTCCGGAGATTTCCAAATAAGTGCATTTGTACGGGAGGGATCGGCATCTGGCCCTGCGGCATGTCCGGAGAACGACATCGCACGAACGCCGGACCAATCCGTGTATGCATCAAACACCGGATTGACGTGATTTTTACGCGCGGATCAAGTACACCCGAGCGCCTTTTGAAAGGCTGGATGGATAGAGTAAGAGTACCGGTCCAACCCACTTTGCATTTTCCTTAGGTCGTGCTCGTACTGGTATGAGTATCTTTCACCCTCTGGGAATGACTGGATTCCCAGAAATCCAAACCAAAGCAGCAGCTCCAAAACTTGCTCGACGGATTCTTGGTGTATGCCAGCTTCCGCGATCCGCTTCTCGACTTCCGCTCGCGAAAGGACAGAACGGGATCCAATGAAGGCGTACGGGGCATCAGCAAATTGCGGGCGTACGTCCCGAAGGTCAAACATTAGGTCAACGAGTTGATGTTCAGAGTACGAAAGCTCCGCTTGCAGGATGTCTCCTTCCGCTACCTTCTCGTGGCTCCGATTCACAGCAACGTCGATGCAGTCGCGCACAAGCTGCAAGACCTCTCTCGGTCGCATGAGGGTTCTGTCGAGAATATAGGAGAATGATTCTTCTCCCCCGATGTGGGGCACAAAGAATATTCGCCAGAGGTCTTCGAAAGTTCCGTCGAGTTCTGTGCTCAGTATCAACCTACGGCGGATCATTTCCCTAAAGAGTTCCGGGTCGTTCCAGTCCAAGAGAACGGCAGTTTCCTTTCCGCGGTCTCCCGGGTCGAAGAGAAGATGTTGATAGATGTCGTTCCTAACAAACACGACTGCATGGAACTCGACTCCTCTGGCTTCGAATTGCCTCTGGAGTTTCCTTGTGGCCTCAAGCAGAGATCTCAAAATAAGAAGGTCCTCGAATCTTGCGGGGCCGATGGGCCAACCTTTGTCTAGATTGTCAAAAAGCAGCCACGCGTCTTCTTTCTTGCTGGCCTTCAGATATTCCCCAAGCGCCTCGTTAAGTGGACGTATGTCTTGGCTGTAAACCAATTGGCTGACTTCCGAAGTCCCCGCAATTGAGCTCATGGAAAGCCTTCGCGTGGCGATGTCCTCAACTAGCCTGAGAAGACGTTCCGAAAAGTCACCTTGTTCTGTCTCGCTATCACTTCCGTAAGTCTCAGCGACCTTCAAGTATGAGGATCTTAGTTCGGGAGTACGATACGAATAGTTGAGTTCTTCTCGCACAATCTTGTGAGCCAACTCCATGAGGAGCAAATAGTTCCAGAAAGCAGTCAACACATGTTGTTGGGTGCCCGGAGAAAGCTCTGCGAGTACTGCTTCCCGCAGCTTGGTGAATTGGTGTCCCTCAGGCTTCAGATCGAGGACGAGGTGAGATCTACTCTGCCAATAAGACTTTCGAACCGCGTAGAAAATTGCGGTCTTGCCAGAGCCTTTTCGACCAACGACTAGCCTTGCGCGGCCACGTTTCGCCTCGTTGTATTGCGCCGTGGGAACGAAGTATGATCCGAGCCCCCTGATCTCGTTTTCTGCAGCTAGATCGCCTAGGTCAACTTTCTCGAGCGGCCTTAATGGGAGAGTAATAGGAACGAAACGCGATTCCTGAAGCGTCTCGAAAACTGTTCTGATGAGGGGAATGATTAGGTCAGGAACCTTCGCGGCACTTCCATATGCACGTACGACATCCCTAAAGTCGATCGGCTGGCGTGTTTCTGTCTCCTGAAGCATCAAAACATTCTTTCCCGCCGCCATTGCCATCCCCGCAACAAATGCGCAGCGGCCATTGTGCACTGTTGAGTCAGACCGGAGAGGAGACACCAGGTGCACTAGTACCCCCAAGGACGAAAGGACCTGTTTCATTCCGTCGTGGAGGGAGAGACGCGGTGTCTCACGCGGGTCAAAGCTTCGGAACCTCAATCCGGACTTTTTCAGAGCAGACATCAACTTGACCATTCCCTCCGTCTGAACGTGGCTCTTCATGAGGTACAGCGGCTGTTCCTTGTTGGTTGACGGCCTTTGTTGAAGTAGCGCCAGCGACGTAGATAGAGAGAGCAGCTTTTCGGTTAGCATAGCTGAGTTCTCAAAATCTACATATCCGAGGGTGTCTAGCAGCCCCAGCTCGTCGAAGGCTCGCTGGTCTTTAATGAAAGAAGCATCCCTGATCGGGATTGTTGGCAAACCCAAGCCGAGGGCATACCCGATTTCGAAGAGCAAGTTGAAATTCAGCGTAGTAACATCCGCAACTACCAACTTTGTGAAACGCAAAGCCTTGCATATCTGGCAGAAGATGATCTGTCCCGAAATTCCCAAATCCTTCCACGAAATCCAAGAACGCTCACCCGAGAGTCGCCGCAGCTGCTGGATGGCTTCTTCGATCGGGTCTGCAATGACCTTTGGCTCGTTCGGGTAGAGGAAAAGCCCATCGGAAGTCCGTGTGTCCTTGAAGCTCTGGTCGCATGGCCCGGCCGCATATTCGCAAAACTGGGGAGCCTCAGTAATGTTCACGCTCGGACCGTCACGAGTCGTAAGCATAGTCAAATTCCTCCAACCAGCTGACACCCGCCTCATCGTGAATTCGAGGTGGGCGTCGGCGTGGGCTGGTCCGATTATACATCCATCACTAGCCTTGCCTAGCGATGCGCGATTCCCGGGGACAATTGTCGTCTTCCGACACAGTCGCAGGGGACACGAACCGCTCGCACAGAAAGATGTGTTCTTACCTGGAGATCTCCGGACACCGGAGTGATCCGGTGGCAGGAGAGTCTAGCTTAGGCAGCGACCTCCTTGCTGTAGGGAGTAGCGAGTAGGGAGTAGCGAGTAGGGAGTAGCGAATCGGGAGCCGGAATCCGGGAGTCAGAAGGCAGGTGTCAGGTTTCAGGGGTCGGGTGCCGGAAAGGCAGGGAATAGGGAACAGGGTTGGCGAGTCCTGCGTGGTGGGCTGCGATCACAAAAGCCAAGGGCATTCCCAACTCCTTGTCTTTCTTAAAGGCCAGCGCGGCGCCCGCGCCGGAGTGCTCTACTGACACCCGGCTGCCAAGGAGCCTTTCCTGAAATTCAGCTTGGTATTTCCCAAGGTCATGCCATAGCCCTGCACAGTACCCCCACGATTCGGAATGAAAGGCCTCTGCAAGGCGCGCCGCAAGCTTCGCCACGCGCTGAAGATGCTCCTCCAATCCCTGCCAGTTCGTCGGTGGTTCGCCTTCAAGGCTGTGTGCGTAGAACTTGGGTTTGGACATGAATCCAACCTGGCGGCGAGTTGTATCGAGCGGCCGCTACTCCGACAACGTACCGTGCCTCATTGCGAGGGTCCGATTTTCCGAGATCGTGCCAGAGCCCGGTCCAGTGAGCTAGGTCCACAGCGCCACATTTGGCTCCGAACGGCGAGGCGAGCGACCTCTTGGAGGTGGCCCACCAAGTCGTGTTGAACCCCGAGGTCATTCTTGGAATGCGCGAGAGCCATGCAGATCCTCTTACAGCGGAGGGGTAAGCGCGAGGCGAGAGCAGGAAAGGTACGGCTTAGGCACTCACTGTCACTTCTATGCCGAGAAGATGCTCGTTAGTGCGTGGGGCCAGCGAAAGTAGTAAGCCGTTCTTAACTAGGCTTCGGCCTCCTCTGTTGGCAGAGTATTTTACTCAGATAATGGAGGAATTGCCAATCTTTCTTTCGGGAGCCTAGTGACGAGCTCTTCTCCTGCCCGCGCTGGAGCGTGGGATTTTCTCACTTATTCTGCACATTTCTCACAAATTGTGCACAGTCACAAAGGGCTCCTGTCCTGGAAATTTTGGCAGAAGCCTTTGCCTAGGTTTCGCTAATTCCCTAGCTTGTCCGAAACTGGAAATCGAACTTGTGCATCCAAATCGAGACCAGGATTGCCGTGCCAAAACACATCCTTTGGCACAGCCAGAATCGACGGGCCTCCGCTTTGAAGAGTCAATGAGATGCGGGTCCGCTCGACCCACCCCTTTGATACAGTCGGGGGGGCCCAAGGAACATGCCACGTCCGTGTGGCTACGCCACGGGATATGGCCAAGGGACTCTCCAAGGGAGAGCCCGTTCAAAACAGTTATCAAAGAATGTGCTTCTAAGGTTTCAACTTCCGAGTGCGCGACTATCCAGGAGTTGAGCGACTTCGCTCTACCCTACGGCGTTACACAGGATCTATATTGGCCGGCGGCGATTTTGCGGGAAAGCCAACTTTTCATTCCCAATCCATTTTGTGTGCGCCCAGCACCCGCAATGCGCATAAGAGCCCTTGCGGAAGTCCTGGTCTGCTGCCGGGACCTCTTCGCGGTCGATCCAGCCTCGAAGAATCGATTGGGACCGGGCCCGTTCGGTCGGGGTGAACTGGGGACTGAACTGATGACATAACGACGTTGGCCTCACAACGCTCCGGGTAGACTGTGCGGTGTCTAACCTGCAGCGCTCGGACCGAAGGAGGCTGAGATGCGAGTTATAGGCGTCGACTTGCATGCTCGACAACAAACGATTGCGATGTTGGATACCGACACAGGGGAGTTGGTGGAGAAGACACTCGAGCACGAAGGTGAGAAGGTGCGGGAATTCTACGCCGCACTTCCAGACCCGGTCCTGGTAGGGATCGAAGCCACCGGGTCGATGCAATGGTTCCTGAAGCTCATGGAGGAGCTGAAGATTGAATGCCGAGTGGGTCATCCGGCGAAGATCCGCGCGGCCGAGCCCCGCAAGCAGAAGCACGATCGGCGGGACGCGAACTTGCTCCTGAAGCTGCTCGCAGAAAACCGCTTTCCATCGATCTGGCTGCCCTCGACTGAGCAACGAGATCTGCGCACCTTGCTGCGGCACCGTCATCAGTGGGTACGAATGCGAACGCGAGTGCAGAACACGCTGCAAGGCATGGCGCTCAGTAACGGTCTGCGGCGGGGACACGGTCTGTGGAGCCAGGCCGGGCAGCAGGCGCTCAAGGCGCTACCCCTGGCTCCGCATACCAACCAACGACGAGCCGCACTGCTGACGTTGCACCCTCGGTTGCAGGAACTAATCGACGAACTCGACCGGCAGGTCAGCGAGCAGGCCAGGCAACGTCCCCAGGCGCGACGGTTGATGACGCATCCGGGGGTGGGGCCCGTCACCGCGTTAGCCACCGAAGTGTTTTTGGGTGATCCGACGCGGTTCGCCGATGGAAAAGCAGTGGCCAGCTACATTGGGATGATCCCCAGTGAGCACTCCAGCGGACGCCGGCAGCGGCTGGGTGCGCTGAGCAAGCAGGGCAACCCTCTTTTGCGATATCTCTGGTGTGAGGCGGCGATCCACGCGGTAGGGCAAGATCCGGAGTTGCAACGCTTTTACCGGCGCAAACTGGTCCAGAAAGGACTGGGGAAAGCAAGGATTGCCGCAGCTCGCAAGCTGGGAATTCGACTCTGGATCATGTTGCGCGACCAGATTGATTACAAAGAGTTCCGCCGCCGCGGACAGACGCGGCAGAAAAGTTGTGGTGCCCATGCGGGGATGCCTGGAAGCTACAGTGGTCCAGCGGTATCGTGACCGAGGAACTGAATAGACTACCCGCCTCCCCGAGTTGCGGGGAGTTCGAATAATCCATCATGGTCCACCGTGACCGGAGAGATGTTTGGTGGGCAACACCGAGGCGATGAAGCAAAACGGGCTGAGCGAGTAGGTTAGACATGGATGAGATAGACCGACGGTTGGGGCGAATCACTCACCGACTGGAGGGCGCGTCTGCGCTAATGCATGGGTGTGCCGGGAGGAAGAAAAAAAGCACCAAGAATTTCTTGACACGGCCGACGTCGTTAGAGATGTAGCTTGGCAAAAGGCCAGGTTAGTCTCAAAAGTGCTGAAGACGCACACTCAAACATCGCTCCGTTCCTTACCTCCTTGCGGACTGACTTCTTCTACTGCCACAGCTTCTGGTACCCCGTCGGCACCCACTCAGTTGGCGACATACTACTTCTGAAGTTCCTGTGGGATGGGATTGTTAGGCGAGGGGAGGTCATTCGTGACCGCGACAATCCACCAGCGACCATCCTCTCGAATGAGCTGAAAACTGTCCACGCCTCGCTGCGGCGGGCGAGGAGAACCGGGTATGCTCGCTTCGTACAGCACAAGAACATGAGCGATGTCGCCAGACACCGTCGCCTTTAGACGGACTACTCTCTCCGAAAAGCCTGTTTCTTTGACTTGCGCTCGTTCGTTGAACGCGACGAAGTCGTCAACAAATCCCTGAACGGAAAACACCGTGGCGTTGTCGGGGGAGGTACGCAGGGCAATTACGGCATTTTTGAGGAACAAGGACCGCACCTTCTCCCAGTCTGGATTGGCGCCGGCCTTGACTGTGACTAATCTGTAGAGTTCCCTAACCACACCCTCTGCCGTTCGGAACGGCTTAGCCTCGGCCGCAGCCTGCTGTTCGGCTGAGAGCCCGAGGCTCGAAAACGCGACGACGAGGATAAAGGGAAGTACAACCATGCGGGTCGAGCACTTCATCCGACTACCTGCCTACATGACTAGTGTGACAGACAAGCTTACGCCGAAGTCGAACAAATCCACTCCGGCAAACCCACCCGGCTGCCGCTCCCCGGACCTGGAGCCTTCTCAGTTGCGTCCTACTGCTCCTGCCCGACGGCTCCCGTTCGCAGGAATATCTGGTAGCGGCGCCGATACTCGCGCTTGTAGGCGTCCACAGCAGCCTCGTAGCTTAGGTTCGTTGCCTGGGGATTAATCGTTCCCCGGATGCGAAGAACCCGCGCGGAGACCGGCACTGCGGCTTGGCCGTCACGGATCTCGACCGGACGCCCGTCGGCCTCGATTCGGCTGACGCTACAGAACCAGGGCAAGCGGACCACCAGCCGCCCAGGCGCCGTGCGGAATTGGCTGGAGAGCTTTACGGTCCAGCCAGTAGCATCCGGCTTCAGAGAAAGAGAAACCGAGCCGAAGTCCGTGGGCAGGTTCACCACGTCAATCCCCGCCCCGGGCATTATCCAGCTTGGTGACACAGCCGAGAACAGAAAGAGGTCATTCTTGTATTCCCGGACGAGCATCTCGCGCAGCAGGCTGACGATCCTTCCTGAGGTTGCCATCATCGGCATGATGTTCGTCGGAAGGCTGAAATTCCGCGTGCCCCACGGATAAGTCCCGTACTCCTGCGGCGCGTGGGTGGAGCTGGTGTGCAGGAGCAGCGCGTAGAGGTCATCGACGGCGTCGTGCTGGTCCTGGGGCGTGCCCCGCACAAGCGCGTTGTGCGAGTTGTGAGGCGTTTGCCAGTAATGCAGGACGCGGCGAGTATTGAAGAGGTAGCCAGAATCCTTCTTGGCCAGCGCGTAGGGTATTACGTACGTGAGGATCCCTTCCGCATACTCTTTTCGTGACTTGGCAATCGTGGCCGTGACCCGGGGGTCGAACGGTTCAAACAGTGGCTCCGGATGCAGGAGGAGGAGATTGTCCCAGTCATTGCCCTCCAGCGTCCGGTCCAGAGAAGGCGGTATGTAACCTCCGCTCTTTTCGGTTTGGACAGCGAGTTGCTTATCGAACGCCGCGCGGTACCGTTGGTAGAGTGCCTTCTGGCGGGCCACATCCTCTACATTTCCCTTGCCTTCGGCCATGACAATGGCATAGAGCAGCCCCTGCAGGGTCCTCAAGTTCTGCCCCGTGAAATGGGCGTCCTTCAGCATTTCGTCGTCCTCAAGGGTAGTCGTGGGCAGAAGTCCGAGCGGCTCGCTGGCGATGAGTTCTTCGATCCGGTTCACCCCTTTCATCACCGCCGGGTAGACACGCTCCAGGAAATCACCGTCCCGGGTCAGCTTGTAGTACTGGCCCCACATGGTGAGCACCTCTCCGAAATAACCCCAGTACCCACCGTGGCCGCCCGTGCCCCATTGGCCATCGGGCCGTTGCGTCTTGAGCGAGTAAAGCGCGGCGTTCCTGCTGATGTCGAGGAATCCCATGCGGCCCAGCGCCGCCACAATGTGGCCCGTCACGTAGCCATTGGGATGGCTGTGGTACTGGAACTTGTTGCAGACCGGTATGTAGTCGTCACCCACTTTGTCGACCGCCAGCAGGGAGTAGATTGTGTTGGCGATTAGAGCGTTCTGAACCTTGGCCTCCGGGAAACGGAGCGGGATGCGTTCCGCGACGAAATGCTCCCAGAACGAACGGGTACGTTCGAACTGCGCTTGGTAGGCCGCCTCCCTTACCAGCTGGATCTCGGGAGAATTCTCTGGCAACGGAACGATCGGATACTTGAAGATCAAGGCGCGCTGTTCGCCCGGCTTCAGTCGCAGCCGGTAGGTAACGAATCCCATCGGCGCCTGGGGGTCGACATTACGATGCTTCGGGTTGGGGTTTCCCTCGGTCTCGCCCGTAAAGTAGCGAACCATCCGCAGGCCGTTGTCCGCCAGGGCCAGCGACTTCTGGTAAGGCTCTGGGTTATAGGGAAACAAGTAGAGCACGCGGCCGTCGCGGACCAGCGCGTCCCTTCCCAGCGTGTACTGCCAATCGCGATTGAACTCTGTCTGCCCTGCCGTGTACTGCTTCGGGATCAGGTCGAAGCGTTGACCGAAACGGTAGTCGGGAACTGTGCCCCTTAGTTCGTTATGGGGCGCCGTAAAACGGTAGGCTGCGCTCACAAACGCCGTGCGCTGCTCCGCGGCCTCATTGCTCACCTGCACGCGCACGAGGTTCAGCGGCAGGCCCCGCAACTGGCCACCCACCTCCGCCGCAAACATAGTGAAACCGTACCGCACGCCATGCCGGACAAAGTCGTACTGCACGACTGGCAGGTGGTCCTTGTAGAGAGTACGGATCCGCTGCTGGACCGGTTCCGGCGGATTGCCGGTGAAGAACATGAGTTCTCCAAAGCCCGTATACAGGTAGCCCTCGGGCGTGATCTCCGTGGCCACCGGAGCGAACAGCGTGCCGAGTATGTCCGTGGGCTGAAAGAAGTAGGAAAACGGACGCCCCGCAACGTCGATCTCCGGGCTCAACATGCCGCCTCGGTTGGGATTGAATTCGCCCTGTCCCTGCAACATCGAGGGCACGCACAACAAGCCTAGCAGAAGAACACCGAGCAGCGCCGCAAACCTGGAAATCATTCTCATCACAGTGCACTCAAGGAAACCAAGCGCCGAATCGCCGCCAAGAGCCCGGTGCCGCGTCTGTTTCCAGCCTTGACACCGCCGCGGCTGACTGTTGAACGGGACGCCCAGGAAAACAAGTTGTTCCCGGGCGTCCCGTGGGTCTTCACTAGGCTAAAAGTAGTACTTCAGCCCAAATTGGAGGATCCGCGCCGTCCCTCCATAGAACACCATCCCTGCGTCAGAATAGCCGATGGTGGAACTCGGTAGTCCAAAGGTGGGGTGGTTGAAGGCATTGAACATCTCAAAGCGGAACTGAATGTACTGCTTCTCGGTAATGTAGGTGTCCTTGAGAATGTTCAGGTCGAAGTTCGCGGTGCCGTCGGCGCGAAGGATGTTGCGACCGCTGTTGCCCACAGTGTAAGCCGTCCCCACGGTGAAGCACGAAGTGTCAAACCAGCCATCAACGGTCGGGTTATCCAGCTTGCCGCTACAGGTTCGGTCCGCACGTTGCCCGTTAGCCACGAAGAAGCCAGAGGTATCGGGCGTGGCGCGCACCGTAAAGGCAGGCCCAGACTGGAAGGTGGCGATGCCGCCTATCCGCCAACCGCCGACGACTTTCCTTAAAGGTCCTTTGCGACTCCCCCAGGATTGTCCCCGACCAAACGGCAAATCGTAGACCCAACTCGTTACGAGGCGATGACCTGTGTCGAGGTCGGATGTGCCGTAGTCAGCCTGGGGACTGAACCGGTCGGAGATAACTCCTTCATCATCACTCAGGTAGTCCAGGGTCTTGCTCCAGCTATACGACGCGAGGAAGGTGAGGCCGTGGGAGAAGTGCTTGTCGGCCCGGACCTGGAGAGAATGGTAATTGGAGTTACCGCCGGTGCCGAAAAGGCTACCCCATGCCCCAAACTCCGGGAAGGGGATTTCGCTCCAGGCGTTCGGCCCGAAACGTGGCTGCTGGAAGTTGATGTTCTGGTGCAGGTGCGTAGCTTTGTTCCCCACGTAACCGACCGACAGGGAAGTGCTGAAGGGCAGCTCGCGTTCGACCGTGAGGTTCCACTGAGCCGAATAGGCGTTGTAGAACGTCCGGTCGGCCGCCGAGACCTGCGAGCCCGCAAAGCCGGTGGTTCCTGAGAAAGGAGGCCAGAACGTAGCCCAGTCCTTGGGCTGGACGACCCATTGAAACTCCCGCGCTTGCCAGGGGGGATTGTAGGCGGAGAAAAGTCGGGTGATTTCCTGCTGCCAGGGAATCGTGTAAAGACCGGCTCCGCCGCGGACGACGGTCTTCGTACCACCGACCGGCCGCCACGCAAACCCGAAACGAGGATTGAACCGCCCACCTTTCGCCTCCGCGAGGGTAAAGGGGAAGCCCACATCTTCCGATTTGACGTACCACTCGGGATGAGCTTCGTACATGTACCTTGACACCTGCGACCAGAAATCGATCTGGCCGTTCCGGCTGCTGACGACGACCTTCCCCAAGCCTGGGTTGAAAGTGGCTCCTCCGCGCTTGGGGAAATTGAAAGGATTAAACTCGAACCGCACGCCAAGATTGAGGGTGAGCTTAGTGTTTACTTTCCAGTCGTCCTGGCCGTAGAAATGCCAGAGATTCGCGTCCGAGGCAATGAGATCTTGCGGGAAGGACCGGGTGGAGGCATTCGGGTAGCCAAGCAGGAAATCCGCGTACGGATCACCGGAGAAGCCACCGCTGAAATACCATGAGCCCTTGGCGAAGAAGTCATGGCTGTCCTTAGCCAGCTCGCGGCGATTCTCCGCGCCCACCTTGATACTGTGCGCACCATGAATCCAGTTGAGCGAAGCCGCGTAAGTCTGTACTTGTTGGGTGGGCTTGAGGTTGGTTGAAATGCCCCCCGGAATTCCCGCGTACGATCCGATGGAGATGTCCGGGAATCCACCGTGCCCGCCTGCCGTCGTTTCATCAAATCCACCTATGCCACTCTCAACGGCCCGGTTGGGCCCTTGATCGGCAGGGCTAGAGAGCGAGTAGGTGTTGTAGTACAAGCCAGCCCGATATTCCAGGAGGAGGCTAGGTGAGAATGTGTAATTCCCAATCAGGGCCGCATTGTGGTTCCGCGAGGTCTGTACGGTGTTACCCAGTGGATTGCCCGACCCGTAAGGCTGCCCGCCCCAGGCGTTGTCGTGTTTGAACTTGCCGTACACGTACCGCACCATCAGATTGTTTTTCGCCCCCTGCCTGTCTACACGTGCGGAGAACTGTTGCTGGTCGATAGGTGATAGGGTGTTGAGGATGAGTCGGTCCGTGCCGGAGTTGGGTCCGGGAATGAACTGCTGGAAATATCTGGCGACGGATGAGATGCTCGCGTCCGGGATCGTGTTGTCCTGGAAAGGCTGGCCCGTCAAGGGGTCGATGATCGACGGACCTGACGCCGGAAAGATTCCCCGGCGAATGTCGTCGGTGGGGACGCGCACGTTCGTGGTCACTTCCTGATGCTGGATTACCTTCTCGTAATCGGTGTAGAAGAAAAGACTGTTCTTGAGAATCGGCCCGCCCACGGCGCCGCCAAACTGGTTGCGCTTGAGGATAGGCACATCTTTGGCGAAGAAATTACGCGAGTCCAAGGCGTCGTTGCGAAGAAACTCGTAAACGGCGCCATGAAATTCGTTCGTGCCACCCTTGGTGGTGGCGTTGACGAATCCCACTCCGCGGCCGTACTCCGCCGCGGACAGGTTCGTCTGCACACGGAATTCGGCAATGGCGTCTACGGAAGGTGAGATCAGACTTCCGCCATACCAAGTTTCCGTGTTGGGGGTGCTGTCCACCAAGAACTCCGTCCTGCCTCCACGGTTGCCGTTGATGCCGACGGAGCTGGACCACCCGTTCGATCCTCCGTACACCACGCCCGGTGCCAAGCCGGCCAGCTGGGCGTAGTCGCGCCCGTTGAGAGGCAGGTCGACCACCGCCCGTTGCTGGACGACAGTCCCCACCGCGCTATTGTCAGTTTGTACCATCGGAGCCGCGGCGCTGACGGTGACGCTTTGCTGGCTTGCACCCAGTTCCAGCGTTATGTCAAGCCGGGCCTGCTGTGCCACGTGCACCACGAAGTGCTCTAAGGCAGTGGTGCGGAAGCCAGCCTGCTCCGCTGTGACCCGGTAGGAACCCACCGGCACGTCCACCAGCACGTAGTCTCCCTGCTCGTTGGTCACAACGCCGCGGGTATATCCGGTGCCCTCATTGAGGATCGTGACCTTGGCGTTGGGAACCACTGCCTGGCTCGGGTCACGGACCGTGCCGAGAATTGTGGCGTTGAAGGTCTGGGCCCCGGCCGTGCCCACCGCGAGAAGAAGTACCACCCAAAGCAATGATGTTCTTCCGATGAAAGGTCCTTTGTTTGCCATGTTTGCATTCCTCCTTGGCCGCTTTTGAGACCTGCCCGCATTCGCGATACACGGTCCACAAGCTGCGCGTCACGTTGCCTACTCAAGCCAAGGCCCGTCAAGTGGATACACCGTGAATTCACGTTAAGCTCACGTGAACCCTTCTTGTTTTCAGTTGGATGATTGAGAGTGACATCTGCTATAGTCTACTGCTGTGTGGAAACGTCCCGCGGCATTTCTTCGCCCCGCAACGGCGGCGGACATGGCTTCGAGGGACCCAGTAGGAACTCGGCCACCAATTGAGGTCGGCGCGGAGGACGAGAGATGGGCGCTTGTCCAGAGAGTCGTCTCTAGCCGACCTTTCGCTAAGGCCCCGCAACTTCGTGAATTCCTGCTGTTTGTCGCAGGTCGTGCCTTGACCGATCGCTCAGGCGAGATCAACGAGTGCGAGATAGGCCGGTCTGTGCTCGGGCGTCGGGCCCAGTTCGATCCCCGTGAGGATAACATTGTGCGTGTTCAGGCAAGGCATCTTCGCGAGAAGCTCGAACACTACTTTGAGACCGACGGGAAGGATGAGCTACTTGTTATCACGATTCCGAAGGGTACCTACGTGCCGACCTTCGAGCCGCGCCTCTCACGCCGCGGTGGGGCGCGAACCGGGCGGTGGTTCCTCCCCTCTTGGCCCTTGGGCTGGAAACACATCTTGGGGCTCGTCCTGTTGGCAGTTCTTGCGGTAATTGCAGCAAGGTCGATATGGAAGGTGGCCTGGCACCCTTCCCAGAAAATCCGGGACAGCCGGGACGCTCTGCAGAACATCCTGTTGTCGAGGGTGTTCCGTACGGGAGAGAGCACGAAAATCGTCATCAGCGACGTTGGCTTGGTGATCCTGCAAGAGTACCTTCACCGAACCATTGCGCTGCAAGAGTATCTCAGGGACGACTATCCGCACTTCCTGCTCCCATCCGTCGCAGAAAATGACGCTCGCGCAACCCTTGACCGAGCTTCTGTCCGTCCCTACACAAGTTATAGTGACTTTGGCGCGGCCAACAAGTTATTGCAGTTCGGCCAAAGATGTCAGGCGGAGACCGTCATCCGCCATCCACGCCAGCTGAATATCCGCGACTTTGAGACGAGCAATTTGGTTCTGCTGGGGGGACCACTGGCAGTTCCGTGGTATCGGCTGTTTGAGCCCTCCCTGAACTTCGTTTTCGAGGTGGACTACAGAAACGGTACAATTTGGATCCGTAACAAAGCCCCCAAGAGTGGCGAACAGCAGCTCTACTTCTCTGCTGTCCAGCCGAACGCCGAGGAGACTTTCGCCATAATCGCCGTGCTTCCGAACTTGCGCAATAGCGGGCAAGTCCTCCTTCTTGCGGGGATGACAATGGAGGGAACGGAGGCAGCCAGCAATATGATCCTCCGCGAGGAGCTTCCGCCCGATTTGCAGCATGTCATGCGCCAAGCCAGAGGGCAGGGAGATATCATCGAGATCCTCCTTCGGGCTGGCGCGATAGCCGGCGTCGCCCGGGATTCAAAAATCGAAGCTTACCGAATACGTCCAGCCGAAATCCGTCCTTAGTGTTCAGACTGATCCGCCGGTTCCGCTACATTGGCCGGGAGGTGCGCACGGTTCTGGCCGACAACATGAAGACGGTGGTTACTCGGGCGGGTGGAAGGCCAGCCAAGGTGGAACACGCGGTTTCTGGACTTCGCCAGCCAGTACGCGTTCGTGCAGCAGTTGTGCCCCCCCGTGTCACCCGCAGGCATGCTTATGGCCTTGGATAGGTCCGCGGCGCCGGGCAGGTCAAGGCGCCTTTTATCCCACACGCCTTACAGGCCAGAAGTAGTTGTGAATTTGACACTGGCCGACTTCAAAGCACTTGGATACTTTCTGCTGCGCGTCTACATCCCACAGCCTAATTCTGCGATGTTTCAGCTCAGCTGGCGTCTCTGTGGCGCCCACGGGCCTCCGTCCGGCCACGGCAGCGTCACTGGACCCAATAAGAAGTGCAGGGAGATAGCTTTCGACTACACCTTCCTACTGCATCTGGCGAGGATTGCCGAGTAGCACCGCGCCTCCCAGGCACACTCATCGCAGCTCGCTACAAATCCACGCCCTAGACTGCGAGGCCCCGGAGCCCACAACCCGCACGCCGACCCGCGCTTCCGAGACCTCCTGCGCCGGTTGGATTTCCCGCCGTAAGGTCGCCCTCGGCATTTAGCTCCCCCGTTTCTTGCGTCTGCCTCCGATGCGATTCCGTTCCGCACATACGCAGTTGCGGAATCGACTGGCATACATGACCACAAGCGAGCACAGCCCTTCTGACCACCCAAGCCGGATTGGTCCTGGGAAACAAGCTTCCCGGAAAACAGGACGACTGCACTTTGAAAGGGGACCAGACTTCTACCGGCCTGGCATCAGTAACGAGTAGTCGCCTAGGGTTTACTTACGCCGCGAAGGAGGTCTGTCCGCGACGCTCAATTGTCCCGAAACGGCGTTGTGGGAGATAGCTCCTGCCTTGTCGCCATATGGCGAGGGAACCGGCGCCGCGCGCGCCCGGGCTAGGTCACGGAACGCTGCGGCGTTTTTCACGTCGAACGGCTGCGTGGTAGACTGAGGGTTGTTCGACTTGAAGTGAACGCCCTTGTGGTATTGTTACCCGTATGAAAAAAGCGAATTCCGGTGATCGCGGTTCGGCCGCGAAAGGCAACGTCGCTCCGAAGAACGTGGACGAATACCTCGCAGGTGTCCCGGAACCCGCCCGCAGCACCTTGAACAGGGTTCGCGCGGCGATTCGGTCCGCTGTGCCACCGGAGGCCACGGAGGCCATCAGCTATCGGATTCCCACGTTCAAGTACAAAGGACCGCTGCTGGGGTTCGCCGCGTTTTCGAACCATTGCAGTTTGTTCCCTATGAGTCCATCCGTGATAGAGGCATTCAGAAACGAACTCAAGGACTTCCACACATCCAAAGGTACCATCCGCTTCCCTGTGGACAAGCCGCTGTCGGCCGCTCTTGTGAAAAAGCTGGTGAAGGCGCGGATCGCGGAGAACGAACACAAGAAACAGCGCTGATCGGGCTGCCTTCGAGACCAGTGCATGACTCGAAGACGGTTGGCTGACCCCCGTTACCCGCCGAAAGTCGCCTAGTGTTTATCGACGAATCTGCAGGGTCATTCCGAAGTTCCGCCCGAGTGACGGCGCACTCGGAAGATATGTTGCGACTTTATAAAGGGCGGGGCGACATGGGACGGGATAACACCCTTGTCAGAAAACAATACTTGGAACCGGACAGGCGTGTGCTGACCTTATAGGTGCATTGTCAGACGGGGTGCTGCGACAAGTGCCGGGACGGGCCTACCTCTACAGAGCTTTCGCGCAACGCTGAACCATGCCCACTGACGTGCCGAATCGCGCGGCCAATTGCCGTAGGCTGCCCTCTTCATTCCGGTAGGCCTCAGCGATCACCTTTCTGACCTCTGGGCTCAGGTGGGTACGTGGCGGGCGCCCGATGCGCTTGCCCTTGGCGCGAGCGTTCCTCATTCCAGCTTTCACCCTCTCCACGATCAGCGACCGCTCGAACTCAGCCATGGCACCAATTATCTGGAACATGAGCCGTCCAGCCGGGGTGGTGAGGTCAAGATTGTCGCGGAGGCTGACGAAAGCGACGCCCAGGGCCTCGAGTTCGGCCAGCGCATTGACGAGGTGGCGAAGCGAACGACCGAACCTGTCGAGCTTCCAGACGAGTATTGCATCAAACCTTCGCTGGTGGGCATCGGCCATCAGCCGGTTTAGCTGGGGCCTAGAATCCTTGGTGCCGGACACCCCGGTGTCGACGTAGCCTCCCGCGACTTCCCAGCCCCGCCGCTGGCAGTACTCCTCGAGCTCGCGAGTCTGCACCATGGGGTCTTGGCCGTTGTTTGCGGTGGAAACCCGGGCGTAGATCGCTACCCGGGAGACTTGTTCAGGGGGTTTGCGAATCGATCGGTCTTGCGATAGGTTTGGTGTAGCCATCGTGACCTCCTAGACAGGTCGCGGTGGTTAGGGGCGCGTTCGGTGTTTCAGCACCGACGCGTCCCGCTCCATCACGATTTAGGTTTCTTCTTCCGTCCCCTACCCTTGCGGTAGAACTTCTCCTTGTACTTCTGAACTCGCTCCACGTCGCGGTCGGTCCAGATGCGAAAATTCACTTTGCCACCTTGAACCCTACGCGGCTCGGCAACTTTTCCGTCGAGCAGCCAACGCTGGAGCGTCACCTTATGAATCCCGAGCATCCGGGCGACTTGGACCGTGGAGTATATTTGCATACTATTACTGATAGTTTATTTATAGCGCTTTGTCAAGGGGAATCGTGTGCCAAGCCGATATTCTTGTTGAACACGGTGCAAGCAAACGCGTCCCGTCTCGTGATGGACAACCTCCGATGGCTGCCCAAGAGTCCCGTTCCTGCCAGCCTTCCTGCTTCGCAGCCCTCCTGCGATAATTGGAAGCCCCCGGAAAATACCGCCAATCGCGCAGAATTAGACCGGGGTGCGCCCATCATAGCGAGGTAGGGCAACGCTGGGGCCCGCCAGTCTGGCGCTCCCCGTTAAGCAGGAGAGAGAGTGTAGCGGAAATTGTAGCGACCACCTGCTTAGATGGTTTAGTATCGACGAGGAGAGTACGGAGCGCCTGCTTATAGTTTGCAATCACTTACCACACGCTACTAGACTGTACAAGCCCAGGGTGTAGGATTTTAAGTCCCTTGCGTCTACCAGTTCCGCCACCCCCGCACACTGAAAACGATACACTCAGCTGACCGAAGTTTCCACTGGCTTGTCGAAGGTAGTAGAAATCGTAGGGACTCTTAGCTTTGTCGTGCCTTCCAGCACATCGGGGATAGCCTTTTGAGCGGTAAAGGCTTCCAGACGCTCGAAAGCTCGCTCCGGGGCTTCGGGCGAAGGATGCACTAACGCTGAGACATTGCAACGCTGAATGCGGCCAGCCTTGTACCGTTGCGGTGGAATGTGGACTATTGGCGAGCAACGATTCGTCTTATGCCCTTCGAGGATGGATTGCGACGCGTCCGATGATGCACACACATAACCTTGCCTGGCATGATGGATTAACAGCCAGTACTATAGCTTCGTCGGTCACACTCGTAGAGAAGCAAGGCCACGCAGAGACGGCCCCTAGTGAATGCCTAAAGGGAGCTTGCCACTTTGACGCCCGAGGTGCGGCCGCCGCGAGGGCCGTAAGCGGAGAACAGCAACGAACGTTGTGTGAAGGGCAGGAAGGCGAGCCCGACCACAAATACCCAGACTAGCTCATGGAGTTCGGAATAGAGCAGCAGGGGTGTTATTGCCCACAACTCGTCGAGAAGCAGAACTGCCGGAAACAGCGGACGGAAGAGGCGGCCTGAGTCGGAGTAGTCGAAACCCACGGCCGCAAGCAAGTAGAACCGGAGCGCCGCCCCGCACAAAGCCACGAAAGCAGCTATTGGCCACTGAAGGATTCCCCCGTGGGGGGAAAAAACTGCCATACGGTCAACATGATCAGGTAGATAGCGGGCGAGGGCGATGTACATGGCCAGGTAGCCCACTTGAATTAGAAGAAACAGTGCACGAGCAAAGCCGCGCGGAATGGTGAGCGGCACCTGGGGTTCGACAGGTTTGCTGACGTCAGGTTGGCCCTCCTCGCGTCGTGCCAAGTCGCGGCGAAGGTTGGAGAGGTCGACTAGCAGGTCGCGCGCCGATTGATACCGTTCCTCTTTCCGCTTCCGCAGGCATTTTCGGATGATGCGGTCGAGCTCCAGAGGGGCCACAGGATTGCGTGCCGCGACCGGTGGTGGTTCCCGAGTCAGGATATTGGCGATCGTAGAGGTCGGGGTTTCCCCCAAAAAGGGGTTCACGCCGGTGGCCATTTCGTAAAGCATCAGTCCCAGAGCATAAAGATCAGTGCGTGCATCCACCGGCTCCGCGGCGAGCTGTTCGGGGGACATGTAGTTGACCGTACCGATGATGACCATGCCGGTCGAGGTAATGCTTCCCGTTCTTGCCATGCTGCCGTGACCTTCCTCGGCAGAACTCAGCGGCTGGCGCATTTTGGCCAGACCAAAGTCCAGAACCTTGATGCGTCCAGGGCCGCCGGCAGCGGGCGAAAGCATGACGTTTTCTGGCTTGATGTCACGATGGATAACGCCATGCTCGTGTGCGGCGGCGAGGGCTTCGGAAATTTGAATGCCGATGATCAGGACCTCTTCGGTAGTAAACCCGCGTTCGTGCATCCGAGCGCGAAGCGAAACTCCCTCAACATACTCGTGCACGATGAGGCGCTGTTCGCCGTCCTCCACGAAGTCGTAAACTGTGGCGATGCCGGGGTGACTGATCGCTGACGCTGCGCGGGCTTCCTGAGCCAGACGGCGACGGAACTGGACATCGTGAAGATGCTCGGGCTTCACCGTCTTCAATGCCACAATGCGATTGAGCCGCGTGTCGCGGGCTCGGTACACGACCCCCATTCCGCCAGACCCCAATTCCTTCTCGACTTCGTAGCGGCCCGCTTTTAGTTCACCAGCCATCTATTTGCCGTTCAGGGATAGGCTGCGAAACGCCTACGCTTCCTCTCCAGAGTTGTTCACCAGCTAATGCTCTTCCTCACCATCCGCATGGTACGCTTGCCAATTCTCTGTGTAAAGTCTGCCGCTTGCCGAACGCGCAACCTGAGAAAGGACCTTTGAGGAGGACGGTATCGACCAACCGCACCACCGCAGGTCCTTCACTGAGGGGACGGGTTTGTTCCAGCCGCCGCCCCCTGCCTTTCGGCAAACTCATAGAGCTGGCGTCTCAGACCTCGATACCACCATCGCATCCCGATCGTGCGTGCCTCTTCATTGGCCTTCTCCGCGTCCCAGCCTTGGAAAGCGATCCGGTAGAGGGCCACCATGAAGCCGGTGCGATCGGCGCCACGTTGGCAGTGAACGAAGACCGGGTAGTTCAAAGGGTCACGCAGAACACGGAAGAATTCCTGGATCTTCTCATCGGGTACATGTTCCCTGGAACGCATCGGGATATGAACGTACTTAAACCCCAGGCTCTTCACAACGGATTCCTCATCGTTCTCAGACCGAAGATTAATGACTGTTCTGATGCCTTGTCTCTTCAGAAATTCAAATCCCTCACGTTTGGGTTGCCCCCCGCGGTAGAAGCCCTCGGCCACCTGATGGAAACGTGGGACGCCGCGCGGTAGTTCATTCGCTTGGGGGGAAGCAAGAGTCGCCGGTAACACCGACCAGACGGACAAGAGAACCAACGCCGAAATGGGATGGCGCTTGCTGCCCAGAGAGGTCATGGCGAAAAAGCCACTCAGCGGGTAGGAATCTTCTCCAGCCGACGAGTGAAGTATTTGAAAATGCTAACCTCAATTTCCGTGTTCTGCGAAAGCAGGTTGAAGAAATCTTCTGCCCCGATGGAGAGCGCAAAGGTATCCTCCAAAGCCGTGGCTGAGACGGTGCTGGGCTCGCGGGTCAACACGAAATTCATGGCCACAGGCTCGCCTGGGCCGGCGACTCGGCGTGAACCCAAGTCCCTCGATGTCAGTTCCACCTTTCCCTTAACCACCATGAACAGCGCCTCCACAATATCCTCTTCCCGGAAAAGGACCGCTGGACGAGCTGCAAAAATTGGCTAAGGTGCCAGGTCTGCTAGATCCACGCATTGTGCTTGACTTCCGCATAGGCTGCCTCAGGCCAGACACTAGTGTCGCGTAACCGAAAAAAGTGAAACACCGCCGGTGCTGTCATCCTGAGCGTCAGCGAAGGATCTCCTTTTGAAGCCACTGGATCCAAGCCAGATGCTTCGCTCCGCGATGCTCCGCTCAGCATGACAGGTTCGGCCTCTGTGTGTCACGTATTTCGCTTACGCGACACTAGGGAGAGGCAGAATAGGTGCGGCTGGAGGCAAAACAATCGGGATTGCGAATTCAGGCCGGGAGCGAGAACATTGATCCCCAACGTGGAGTTGCCAAGTTGAAACCACCGAGAATGTCTGCATTCTGGAGCAAACCCGGCCAACACACTAAATCACAAGTACTCCTCAGAGTTCTCCTCATCGGTCAAGTGGCTTTCCTGATGACGGCGACTTGTCAGACGTCGGTGGCAACTGGGGAGAGAGACACAAATGCTGTCCAGGTATCTTCTTCGCAAGCCAGGGTTCAAGAGGAAGATGCCTCGCCTCCTATTGGGGCTCCAGCCCACCAGGCCCGCTCCTTGAAAGAGTTGCCGCGACAAGTTCTCAGTGATCAAAAACTCCTCTGGCTCTGCCCGTTTCGGCTGAAACGCGCCGATATCCCTTGGGCCGGCGCGTTCTTGGGGACTAGCGCCGGACTGATCGCCATAGACCGGCGCGTGGGCCAGGGGCTTTCTGACACGCCGCCCGGCGCAGGTTATTCATTCAGCCGTCGCGTCGGCCAATTCGTTGCCCCGCTCACGGAGTTGGGCGTCGCCGGCACGGTCTATCTAGAAGCAGTTGCAAAACCGGGTTCCGACCATTGAAAACAAAGCGCTTAACAGGGCCCATCCGATGTTTTGCAATAGCTTCTAGTTGGCCATTATAACGGCGACGAATATGCGCGAACCTCTGGCCTTCTCGGCTTGCGGGCTTTGGCCGATAGCATGGTGGTGGTCCAAATCCTGAAGGCCGCGACCCAACGTCCGCGCCCCACCAGCTCCGGCGGCCGCAAACGCAATCACGACGCAGACGGGGAGTTTTTTGCCGGAGGGAACTCGTTTCCTTCCGGCCACGCTGCCGGAGCCTGGGCGGTCGCTGAGGTGATGTCCGATCGCTACGGGCGCCACATGTGGGTTCCACCAACCGCCTATGGTCTGGCGGGGCTGGTGTCAGTGGCCCGCGTTACCCGGCGGCGACACTTCCCTTCGGACGTCTTCGTCGGCGCCGTGCTTGGGTACCTCATCGGCCGCCACGTTTCTCATTCCGCGGACAGGGAACCCGCCGGCAAGCACTGCCGCTTGCGCCTGCTCCCGTACATATCGCCTGCCGGCGGTTCTGCGCTCACAGTGTCTTGGGCATTCCAGCCGGAGTACGCTGGAAGGCGCGTAGAGCCATCCACGAGGATTTGAACCGCGCGTCTGTCACCACCGCGGTGCAGGATAGAAGATCAACCACCGCCATGGGGTCCGAATATCTCGCCAACTGACTCTCCGAGGCGCTTGTGGTGCGAACTCCAACGTATGCCGACGGGGTGGCATCAAACACCGACTCCTTCTATCATAGAGCGGATGAGGCGCGGTTGCGTCTCTTTGAGTTTTCGACGACGCGCCTCGTCAAAGGGGGACATATGAGAGGCACCGTGACGCGGCGGCATTTCCTGGGCGCAGCCTTGGCAAGCGCAGCGGGACTGGGGGAGCAAGCACAAGGGGGAACACCGCTGGTTGCACAGTCAAAGGGGACCGAGAGATTGGCTCTGTTAGGTGGAGACCCAGTTCGAACCAAGCCTTTTCCCTCCTGGCCTGAGATTCGAGACAATGACGAGAAAGCCTGGAGCGAAGTCCTCCGGAAAGGGCTTTGGTGCCGGCTGGATGGAAGCTACGCCAAGCTCTTTGAGGAAAGCTGGGCAGAGTTGTTGGGAGCCAAGTACTGTGTGGCGACTGCAAGCGGCACTACGGCGCTGCTCACCTGCCTGAATGCTCTGGGTGTCGGTCTGGAAGACGAAGTGCTGGTGCCGCCCTATACTTTCGTGGCCACTGTCAATGTCGTGCTCATGCAGCATGCGCTGCCGGTGTTCATCGATACAGACCCGGAAACCTTCCAGATAGACGCCGACAAAATCGAAGCGGCCATCACGCCAAGCACCAAATGCATTTTGCCAGTGCATCTGGGCGGATCCCCGGCAGACATGGACAAGCTCCTGGCCATCGCCGGGAAACATAAGCTCCCGCTCCTCGAAGACGCCTGCCAGGCGCACTTGGCCGAATGGCGGCATCGCAAGGTGAGCACCTTGGGCGACCTCGGTTGCTTCAGTTTCCAGGCTTCGAAGAACCTCAATTCCGGCGAGGGTGGAGCGATCCTGAGCAACAACGAGGATCTCATTGGCGTTTGCGACAGCTTTCACAACAACGGAAGGGGCAGCGCCGCGGCCGGTTCCTCGTATGTACGGAATGGGTTGAACCACCGCATCACGGAGTTCCAGGCGGCGTTGCTACTGGCACAGTTGACAAGACTGGAGGAGCAATCCCGCCTCCGAGAGAAGAATGCTGAGTACTTGACCAACCAGCTTCGCGAGATCCCAGGCATCACGCCCGCTCGCATGTACGAGGGCTGCACGCGAAACGCCTATCACCTTTATATGTTTCGGTACGACAAAGCGCATTTTGCCGGCGTGCCGCGCTCCCGTTTTCTTGAGGCCTTGCAGGCGGAGGCGATCCCTTGCTCGGGTGGGTACACGCCATTGAATAAGGAGCCTTTCCTGAAGAACACACTGCATTCGCGTGCCTTTCGGTCCATCTACTCAGCGCAGGACATAGCTGCCTACGAAGCGCGCAACCACTGCCCGGCAAATGACAGACTTTGTGAAGAAGCTGTCTGGCTTTTCCAGACCATGCTGCTGGGATCTCGGTCGGACATGGACCAGATCGCGGAGACTATCCGTAAGATTCAACGGCAGGCCGCGCTCCTGGCCAAGGCCTAGGCGCACGTCAGGCGGGCCCAGCCATTCTCACCGCTGTTGCGGCGGTCTCTGACCGCCGCCTTCCGTGCTTCTCCCAGTCTATCCTGTTGCCTCCTGCTTCTGCGCCGCGGTGAAGATCTCCTTCAGCCGGCGCGCCACGATTTTCTCTTCGCCGGGCTGCAGCATGAACGGCGTAACGCTCAAGCCCTGCGGATATTCTTCCGCCAGGCAAATGATGCTCGGCTCGCCATCCTCGAGTTGTTTAGCGCATTCTGTTTTCGTTATTCCCAGCGCCTTCTCATCCCACTGAATGGAGAGATGCGGCACGTGGTTGGCGACCTCGGGAACAAAGCGCCCGGTGCGCACGCCAGGGACTGAGGAAACAACCCTATCGATCGTATCCAGCCGTGCTTCCCAATCCTTCCACTCAGCCTCGTGGTCCACGTTCAGATAGCGCTCGAGCGCGACGAACATCCCCACGATCTCTTCCTTGCCGACTTTACACGGGCGGCCCAGAGTATCTTCGTGAGGATTGTTGTTAAGCAGCGCTGCTTCAATCAGGTCCTTACGGCCCAGCAAGAGGCCAGCACATTGCGGCCCTCTCAGCCCTTTTCCGCCGCTGAAGGCAACCAAGTCGAATCCCATCTTGTTGTAATCGCTCAGGTGAGAGGGCGGCGGGACATCGGCCGCCGCATCGTTGAAGGTGGGCACGCCCCGGTGCTTCCCCACCTCGACGAACTTCTCGAGACCCACTTGGCCCCGGTTTTGGGCCTCGTTCAGGAAGTACATCATCGCCGTCTTTTCGCTGATGGCGTTTTCGAGCTCTTCCGGAGTTTCGACGACGACCAGCTTGACACCCGTGTTGCGGATGGCGTGGTCGAATGCGTTGCGGTGGGTCTTCTGGATGATGACCTCGCTCTTCATGCCGGTCAGGTCAGGCAAGCGCTGAACTTTTTCGGGGTCTTTGCCGGTGGTGCAGGCTGCCGTGCCAAGCATGATCGCGCCCGCCGCCCCCGAAGTGACCATCGCCGCCTCGACACCCAGCATCTTGGCGATTCGCTCGCCCACGGCCTGTTGGAGCTCCAGGAGCCACACATAGTGTCGTGAAGCTTGTTCCATCGCCTGCGCCACTTCCGGCGGCATGAGCGAGCCGGTCAGGAAGGTGTACGTTCCCTTGGCATTGATGCGGGTGCGGACTCCGAGCCGTTCATAGATGTTCGCGGCCCCCTGGGCTTCCTTTGGCGCGCCGCTCAATGCAAACAAGCGCCTCATCGGCCATGCCATCAATCCCGACAGCAAGCTGCTGCCGGCCAGAAACCTCCGCCGAGAGAATTGCCATTTCAAAATTCCCATGATTGTCGCTCCCCTATAAACTGAGATGCGGTTCGCCACCGCGACGGTCTGTTGACATGAATCTGCCACAGTAACGCCCAGAAGACTCGGCCACGTCTCGCGACCGCCCGAGGTGAACCTAGCTCGCAAGTCAGCTTGTGTCAAGCGTCGCGGCAACGCGGGACCTCAACTGCACCGGCTCTGCAATCCAGCGATGGATAGGCAAAGCGAATCGTGTGGCAGGCCGATCATGAGTTCTCCTTCCGCCCTCCAACCCATCTCGTGCCTCCACAGACCGCCCGCTCCATAACCCTGCCGACTTTCCCTAGAGATTCCATGTGTGATAGCTTTTTGCGCACCATGAGGGTGGAGGGTTGACGTCCGCGATAGAACTCAACCTTCCACTTCCAAATACGCAGTTGGGAGGACTTGTGCTATGCGCACGCAAAAATCTGATCGCCGCAGATTTCTGACCCGCACCCTGAGCGGAGCCGCAGCGACGGGAGCCGCCACGCTTGGCCTGCCCGCGGCGGCCATGGCGCAAAAGGCTGGGGCGCGCAAGAAGGTCATCTACAAACCGGGTGAAAAGCCTTCGCCGCAAGCGATTCTGAGCTCCGGGATTCAGTTCGGTAATCTACTTTTCGTTTCGGGGCAAGGGGCGCACGACCCCAAGACCCACAAGGTTGTGGACGGACCCTTCCCGAATCAGGTGCGTCAATGTCTGGAGAACGTCAAGACTGTGTTGGAAGCCGCGGGGTCGTCGCTCGATCGTGTGCTGAAATGCCTGGTGTTCCTGACGGACATTTCAAAGTTCCAGGCCATGAACGAGGTTTATCACACTTTCTTTCCTACCGATCCACCGGCGCGCTCGACCGTCGCTGTGAAGGAGTTGCCGGGTGAATCACCTGTGGAAATCGAGTGTATCGCGTACGTTGGGTGAGGTAGGGCCAAGCGATTCAGAGTAGGTTAGAGATCGAATAACAGCAGCTTTCTGGCGGACCAAAGTCCGGTGCGACTTTGCGGCCATTTCCGTGGAGAGAAGTTGCTGCCTCGCGAACTCGCGCGAGGTGCCCCTTACGTCAGGCGACTTCTCGTCTGCGGCGCCATTCGTCGATGAGCACCTCGATGTTGTGCCAAGTGCGTGGCGCATCGACGGTTATGTTATCTACCGGCGAGAGGATAAAGCCCTCGGGGCCCAGCGTCTCGATCGCCTGCCTTACCGAGGCGCGCACCTCTTCCTCGCTCCCCATTTCTACCGTCACCGCACCCGAGACGCCGCCCCAAAAGCAGAGCCGGTCGCCCAGCTTCTTCTTCATTAAGTTCATGTCGGTGTGGGTACCCTGGATGGGGTCAATCCCGATCAAGACGTCGATACCGGCTTCCCGGTAGAAATCGAGCATCGGTGCTGTGCCGCTGGAACATATGTAACCGAACAGTGCGCCGTGCTCGTGGGCTAACGCGGCCTCGGCTTTGAGCCGGGGAAGAATGACATCCCGATAGAACTTGGGCGTCACGAAATCACAACCCTCGTACCAGGCACGGTGGATGAACAGATCCACCGGCGCCGAAAGGACCACGGTCATGCGCTGTTTGTTCCAGGCATGGATCATGTCCAGCAGCTCGATGGCGAAAGCCGGCTGTTCCAGCGTCAGCACCATGAGGTTTTGAATGCCACAGAGCCAATTGGCCATGTCCGCGCCGACGCCCCAACCACCCGCCAGGAGAACGCCATGCTCGGCTGCGAAGCTGCGGGCTTTCTGCGCCTCGCGGGTGAACTGCGTAATGTCCTCGGGTTGGGGAGGGACGAGCAGGTAACGCACGGCTTCCAGCTCGCGCGCTTCGGCGATCAGAGGCTTCAGGGCACGCGAAACCTGATAATCGTCCACGAAAGGGATGTGATCGCCGTGCGGCCAATCCTCAGACAGGCGTACGCTGGTTCGCAATTTCCCAGCAGGGGTCGTGTACTCCTTGTGTAGGATGGGATAGTCGCCGGAGACGTCTTCTCGCCACTCTCGTGTCTTTACCGCCGAATGAAACCGGACCGGCAAGCCGCGCAGTTCAGGATGGTCCGGTCGCTGGGGACGTGGCGTGGTGGGAATGAAGAGGAAGGAATCCAGCCCCATGGCCCGCTCGGCCTTGACGAGCTCATAAAGATCCTCGTGGCACCGGCGGCGCAGCGCTGTAAAGCTCATGAAGGAGCAGGGAATATAGTCGGGCAGTCGATGGTTGAACGCCCGCAGCATACGCTCTCTCGAAGTGAGTTCAGTCATGCGTCCGACTCCTTGGCCAGGAAAGCGACAGCGGTGTGACGCTAGCCAGCGCAACGGAAAATCTTGGCGTCCTTGCTCATTTGGCACACGTCCGACAAGCAGAGGAACAGAGGCTTGCTTGTTGATGGCCCGCACCTATTCTAGGGGCTGAAGATTGGATTTTGAACAGCAAATTAGCATCCGAAATTATTAATCAGAGAAGATGTTTGGTATTACATGGCTGCAAAAGCGGGCCCAAACTGAGGTAACCCATTGCGATCACACCACTTCACATGCGACGGTCGGGGAACTTCGGGCTAGGGCCGTGATGGAAGAGAAGGAGAGGGCTATTGCGTCTCTCGGAAGGGAGTTTTGGCTTCGTAAAGCGCAATCCTGGCCCTTAGGCCTTCTGCCAGAGGCTGCGTGTTCTGTTGCGTGGCGAGGGCCAAGGCCTGGCGTGTGGTTTGCACGGCTTCAGGAAACCGGCCCACCTCGGCGTAGGCGGCGGCCAGCGTGTCGAGAATTGCCGGATCTCGTCCGCCAGATACCTGGACCGCCCGCTGCGCAAGTTTGACGGCCTCAGTACCGTTTCGGACTGATGCCTCGGGGCACGTCGCCAGCACCCAAGCCGTTTGGTTCAGAAGAGGCAGATGGTTTGGGTCTACGCGGAGCCCTTGGCGCCAGTGCGCCAGTGCCTCTGGGATTTCCCCCTGCAAGTAAAAGGCATTACCCAGGTTGAGGTGGGTCTGAGCGTGCCGGGGGTTGACCGCCAGAGCCTTCTGGAGATGGATGATCGCTTCGTCGAACCTTCCTATCTGCAACAGGGCAATCCCGAGGTTGCTTTGGGCGTTGCCGTACTCGGGGTCGATCTCCACGGCGTTCTGGAAATGGGTGATGGCTTCGTCGAGCCCTCCTTGCTGCAACAGGTGGACCCCGAGGTTGTTGTGGGCCTTGGCATCTCCGGGATCGAGTTGCAGGGCCTTCTTCCACTCGGCGATGGCCGCTTCTTCCTGGCCTTTCGCTGCCAACTCCACCGCACGGTCGAATAGCCGGTAGGATTCGGCGGCCGGCACGTCGATCTTCAACAAGCCGTCGGGTAGAATGTTAACGAATTCAGGAATATTCACGGCTCGATTAGACGCCGTGGCATTCTCAATCAGGATAGCGGGGCTGTCGCGGCCGTCTTCGTCCAAATGTGTCAGAAACATCTGCGTGTAGGGCGAGCGGCCCTTCGAGGAGAAGACCAGCCAGCGGCCATTGGGCGAGAAGCTATGCCAGGAGTTCATGCGCGGCATATTGCAGCGCATCCGCCGTGCCTGGCCGCCTTCCGCCGGGACGATGTAAAGCTGGCTGTCGGGACGCATCAACTGGCCGTTGCGGCACTCGACGAAGACGATCCAGCGGCCGTCGGGCGAGATCTTGGGGAAGGTATTGCTCATGCCGTTGCGCGCGGCGCCGACGATCGCCTCTGGCCGGCCGCCTTGGCCCCCGTTGAAGGGAATCCGGTAGAGGTCGTACTGGATCGGGGTCTCCTCCGCATCATTGGCATGTTCGGCCAACTTCACGCCTTCGGGATAGGGGTCCTTCGCTTCCGCCCTGGCAAAGACCAGGTATTTACCGTCGGGACTCCAAATGGCGTCCGCATGCACGTAGCGCGGGTCATCGGCCCCCGGCAGGGCCTGCCTTCGGCCACTCGCTCGGCTGTACCAGGCCAGGATCCCGCGCGTCGGATAGAACACCTGGAGGAAGCGGTAGTCCTTGAAATTGATCACATAGAAATTGCCATTGAACGTGGTCACGACATACTGTCCGTCCGGCGAAACCTGCGACATGAAACCGATCCTCGTTTGCGCCACCGTGTCGTCCCGGAGGGAACTCCACGAGATCACGTCTTCATTGCGGATGGACATTTGCGGCTTGACGGCAGCGATGGCATATAGCCCCTTGTCGTTCTTCGGGCCGTCGAGATCCATCCCCAGTGTCTTGCCGTCGCGCGAAAAAGAATGGCAATTGGCGCAAGTGTGCATGTCCTCCAGAAGCAACCGGCTGCGCGGCTCGCCGACGTTGCGCAGCCGCCATGCAATCAGCCACATGGCCTTGGGGGCCAGGGGCTTGATCACCCCCTTTTCCAATTCCGAGGGCATCAGCGGCACATCACGGTAGAAGATCGGTGCACCCACCGGATCTTTCGAGGTTTGAATGATGACCCGGCCGCGGGAAACGGCTTGGTCCGGATTCTTGTCTCGGAAGCCGGTAATCGTCACCGTCGCCGGACGCTCCGTGGAGTGTTTCTTGATCGCCGCCCAGGTCGCGGCATCCGGCGTCCAACTCTGCGCCGCGGATTCCTGGGGTGTCAGCTTGGGCAGCTCGTTCGTCTCTGCGATGCAGCGCGGGTCGATCTCGCCGATGCGCAACCGCTCGCCCCGTGATTTCGCCTGTATCCCGGCCGAGCCCTCGGCAAACGCCACGTCGATCAGCCACACCGTGGTACTTTCCGCGGCGTCGCGCCAGAGGAAGGTCGGGGCGGTAATCTCGGGCGGGAAAATCGATCCTTGCGCCGGATAATCGATCGTGATCGGGGCCAGCCGCGCACCGGCAGGTCGGGAGGATAGAGAAGAATCCCCCGTGGGCGCACCTGCCGCTTGCTCGACGAACGGCAAACCGGCCGTGCGCGGGCCGTGCTGCGCACCGAGTCGCTCGAGGACCACTACCGGTGCCACGACTACAGCGCCGATGATGAGGATGCGGGCTCCCAGTCGTTTCACGAGACTCCCAACTTCGCTCAGCCAAGCAACCAATGCGCTGGCCGACTTGGCTCAGCGGCTCCGATTATCATACTCGCTTCCCCCATCCTTCGTGAAGTCTGACTTCGGCTTCGTGAGACGCGGCGAATGCCGGCCGTCCTGTGATTTGGATGGATCGAGCTCGCCTCAAGCGATGGCCTTTGGCTTGGGCCAGCTTCTGGATTAGAATCCGCGACGGCTGGAGGCAAACGGGTCGAAAGAGCTCTAGCTGGCCACACATCTCGACGGCTGCTGAACACGGAGGCGTACGTTTGCTGCTCTGAGAATGGAGAGTGTCATGATTCGTAACAGCAGGCGAGAGCTGACGGAATTCCTCATGGGGGCGTTGGGGTTCTGCTTGGTTTTCACTATCCAGGCGGCGGCCAACGATATATGGCTCAGGCCGGAAATTGTTCCGATTCCAGTCCGCAGCAAGGGTGTAGCGAATCCGGTGCTGAGTCTGAACGGGATCTGGAAATTCACGCTGTCACCCCCTGCGAAATTCTGGTTGAACAGCGTCGCCCCCTCGTCCTGGGCGGATGTAAGTGTGCCGGGCGAACTCGTCATGCAGGGTTTCAACATCAGCAGAGATGTGGAGTACCCTTACAAGAGGTCTGTACTGATTCCCCGCGACTTCAGCGAAAAAAGAATCATTCTGCGGTTCGATGGCGTCTACAGTTACGCTAGGGTTTGGGTTAACGGCAAGTTTGTGAGAGACCACCACGGAGGCTTCACTTCCTGGGATTGCGACATCACGGACTATGTAACCCCGGACCAGCCGGCATGGATCACCGTGGGCGTTACAGACAGAGCGGATGAAATTTCCTACGGCAGCAATTACGCCAAGCATTACATCGGGGGAATATTGCGCGACGTGAAGCTCATCGCGCTGCCGGGGGATCATGCAACGCGCTTTCATGTGGAGACAGACCTTGATGCGTCTTGTACCGACGCCCGACTCAAGCTAACCGTATCCGTGGCTTTCCGAACCGCCCGCCGCGCCACCATAAACCTGCGGCTAAGAGATCCCCAGAATAACACCGTGCCTCTGAATCCCAGCTCACTTAAGCTGACCTCAGCGATGCCGGAAGCTAGCGCTGAGATTCCGGTAATGGCACCCACGAAATGGGACGCTGAACACCCAAACCTCTACACACTGGAGGCCGCGGTGATAGTGGACGGTTCGGAGGTGGAGACTCTGGCGAAGAAGGTAGGTTTTCGGAAGATCGAGAGGCGTGGGAACAGACTGTATGTGAACGGCAAGGAAGTGAAACTGCGGGGCGTGTGCCGGCATGACATCCATCCGCTGCGAGGCCGCTCGATCACTCCGGAATTGGATGAGCGGGACGCTGTCCTGCTCCGCGACGCGAACGTGAATTTCGTCAGGACTTCACACTATCCTCCTACCGAGAAATTCCTGGAGGCCTGCGATCAATACGGCATGTACGTCGAGGAAGAGACAGCGGTTTGCTTTGTTCACGCCGAATGGAATGTCTCTCATGTGGCGAGCCAGGACGACCCCGCTCTTACCTCGAGGTATGTGAACCAGTTTGCGGAGATGATCGAAAGGGACAGGAGCCATCCTGCGGTCATCATTTGGTCGCTTGGGAACGAGAGCCGGTGGGGCTCAAATATCGCCAAGGAATATGCTTACGTGAAGCGTGAAGATCCAACCCGGCCGGTGATCTTCAGTTACCCGAACACGGTTCCTAAAGGGACCGACGGCTATGACATTTGGAGTGAACACTACCCCACATTTGATGGAGATTTGACGAGTTCCAACCTCCCGAAGCTGAACGACGAATACGCGCACGTGGCTTGCTATAACACCGGTACTTTGAAACACGATTCTGGGGTCAGGAATTTCTGGGGAGAGAGCTTAAGGCGCTTTTGGGAAAATTGCTTCACCGCCGAAGGCTGTTTGGGAGGTGCGATTTGGGGCGCTATCGATGAAGTCTTCATGTTGCCCGATTCGCCGGTGGGCTACGGCGAATGGGGCATCCTGGATGGCTGGCGGAGGCCGAAACCGGAATACTGGCTCACTAAGAAAGCTTACTCTCCCGTCCGGATCAAGGATGGACCTGTTGCGAATCCCGGTTCGAGCCAACCGCTCGTCATTCCTCTTCAGAACTGGTTTGACCATACAGATCTGAGCGAGCTCTCCATAGCGTGGAACGTAGGGTCTGAGTCCGGGAGAATCACTGGCGTGAATCTCGCGCCCCACGCGCAAGGGACGCTGACGGTCCCCGCGCGCCCGTGGCGAAATGGCGAAGTGCTGAACCTGAAGTTCTACCGGTCTGGGGAAATTCTGGTGGACGAGTACAACCTCGTCGTGGGTAGACCGGGGACGGTTTTCCCTGACGTCCAAGGACCGGCCCCCAAAGTAACCACGGACAGTAATACGATCACCGTTTCGAGTCCTGACTTCTCCATCGTCTTTAGCAAAGGAACAGGCCTGATCACCAAAGGCACCTATCAGGGCAAGACGGTCCTGGAGGGCGGGCCGTATTTGAATCTGGGGACTGTGAGCCTGCCTTCCTGGTGGTTGACTAGCATCAGTCATTCCACAACACTCCATGAGGCCGTCATCAATCTAAAGGGCAGCTACATGACCCTCCGCGGTGAGACGGGTCGAGTCAGCGTCGAATTTGAAATCAGAATTGACGGGAAAGGATTAATAACTACGACATATCGCATCGCGGACCCGCCCAAGGGCGCGAGCGAGGTTGGAGTTACTTATGTGCTCCCCAGCGCGGTTGACAGGCTGGCTTGGCAAAGGAAAGGGTTGTGGTCCGCGTACCCGCCCGACCACATTGGCAGAGCATCCGGGATAGCGAAGAAGATCAGCCGCGCTGAGACTGACAAATACCGCGCAGAGCCCCCGGGGTCTTGGTCGGAGGATATGAAGGACTTCTTCCTTTTCGGAACCGAGGATCAGAATGGCCGGGGAACGAATGACTTCAGAAGTCTGAAGGAGAACGTCTGGCATGCCTCCTGCCTGCTCGCCGGAGAGAACGTCCGTGTTAGAGCGGAATCGGATGGCGCCGCCGCAGTCCGCGCTGACGTTCGTGCCGATGGCAAGATCATTCTCAACATGGATAACCTGTGGGATTATCCGGATTTAGACTGGGGTAATTACGAGAAGCCCATCACCCTGTCACCCGGCTATTCCAACAAGGTCAGGATGCGGCTTACGAATGATGACCACCGCCGCGAGTGAGTCCGCGCTAGGCGGGCGGGTCGGTGGGGTTGCTCGGCACAGCGCGGGACAGTCTCTTGGCGGTTTCCTTCATCGTTCGTAAGTCAAGTTTACCGCTGCCAAGGACCGGCAGGGTTTCCACTTGAAAGAAACTTTCCTTGCGGGGCAGCCACAGTCTAGGCAGGTCTGATTCGCGCAGCCGCGTGAGCAGTTCCTCTACACTTACGCCGAGTTCGGTGTGCAGGACCACCAGCTTCTCGCCCTTCTGCTCGTCGGGAACCGACGTCACCGCCAGTTTCGCTTCCACGCTTCCCAGTGCCTTGAGCAGCGCGTCTTCAACCCGGACGTGCGGCACCATCTCCCCGGCGATTTTCGAGAAGCGCATCACGCGATCCGTTATGGTGATGCATCCATCTTCGTCCAGGCGCGCGATGTCGCCCGTGACGTACCAGCCATCTTCCCAGATGACCTGTCGCGTCTTTTCGGGCTCGCCGAGGTAGCCCATCATCACGTTGGAACCTTTGACCAGGAGCATACCGTCCCGCCGGGGGCCCAGGGTTTCAGATGTGTCCGGGTTGACCACGCGCACGACGACGCCGGGGATGGGGCGACCGACTGTGCCGCGCTTCGCCCACACCTGCCGCGGGTCACGCCCGGTATAGACCGACGTTTCCACCGCGACCACCGGTGAGAGTTCGGTGCAGCCGTAACCCTGAAAAAGGTCCAGGGAGAGTTTTTCTTTGAAGGCTCGGGCGAGCTCCAGCTTCATCTTTTCGGCGCCCACGATGGCCACTCGCAACGAGGCGAAATCTTCTGGCGCGCAGCGCCGCACATACTCCCAAACAAAGGTCGGGGTGCCGACGACGATCGTGACGCGATACTTACGACATAGCTCGCCGACCGTGCGCGCTTCGAGCGGGTTCGTGTGGAACACTGCTCTGAAGCCTGAAACCACCGGCAGCCAGAGTGCGACCGTGAGCCCGAACGAGTGGAAGAAAGGCAGGATGCCAAGCAGGCAGTCGTTGCGGTCCACATTGATGGCCTGCTGGATGCTTTCGACGTTCGAGACAATGTTGCGGTGGCTGAGCATCACACCCTTGGGGATTCCAGTGCTGCCACTCGAGAAGACGACCGTAGCCAGGGAATCAAGCTTCACGTCGCGAGGGATCAACCAGCGCCGCAGGAGCCGGGTTGGGAGCAGACGGGCCGCGAGTGCATACAGAACCTTGGCCCGCACGGAGAAGCTCTTCGTTGCCTCTTCGATCATCACCATGCCGGGCTGCCTGGGCATGGCGATCCGCTCGAGAAACTTTTCCGAGGTGAAAATAGTTTTGATCTCGCAGCGTTCTAGAGCGGCTCGCAGCGCTTGTGCGGACGCCGTGTAGTTCAGATTCACCGGCACGCGGCCCGCCAAGCTGATGCCGATGTTAAGTAACGCGGCCGGAACGCAAGGCGGCAGAAGAATGCCGACCATCTTTTCGTTGGCGCACCGATCAAGGGTCAGGCGGCGGAAGAGCAGCGCGCCGATGAGCGCCCGGCCGAAGTTCAGCTCACGGCCGGAAGAGTCCGCCATGGCGAATCGTCGCCAGTTGCGCCGTGCAGTATCCAGGAACAGCTCGGGCAACGGCCGCTGGTCGGCATCCCGGCGGGCAAACGCTTCCGCGCTCAACTTCGCAAGGGCTTGTCGGACCTCGAACACTCCTGAGTCGGGGGGAAGCGCTGGGCCGAAGCTGACCGTCACGGGGTACGGAATACGGCGGGGCCACTTGAAGACGAAGCGTCCGCGTTCGAAGGTGAAGATGTTGCCCCACACGCGGTCGAGGTGGACGGGGATGAGCGGAACTCTCAGGCCACGTGTGATGCGCTCCAACGCGCCCCGGAATGAAAAGAGATTGCCCGCGCGCGTGACTGCTCCCTCGGCGAACATGCAGACCAGGTTACCCTCGCACAGCCGACGCTGCGCCTCACGTAGCGACGCAACTATTTGCCTTGGCTTGTCCGTCTCGGAAATCGGAATCGCGCCCATCCGCTTCGCTAGCCAGTGAATGCCACGACTTTCGCAGAAAAGGCGATACATGAGGAAGCGAATATGTCGGCGCGCACAGGCCGTGATCAAAAAGGGATCGATGAACGAAATATGTGTGCCTACGAGCAGCGCTGGGCCACGCTCCGGTAGGTTTTCGCGGCCGCGTACCTGGAGGCGATATAAGGTGTGCCTCAGCAACCACAGGCACAGCCGCGTCAGCACGTCAGACAGAAGCATCAGGACGAAGGCGGGCACCCGCATGCGCCGATTGTAAGCCAAGTGCGGACTTGCTGGAAGTTTGTTTCCGGTTGATCCCTCCCTGCGCCGAGTGAAGCAACCGAATGGCATACAATGCCAGTTGCTGTTACCCGAGCCGGGTTAGCGGTATCGGGCAGGGAGCGAGCCTTACCATCGCACTTGAGTTCCAGGAACCGCGGTTTACAACCGTTCAGGCCACCACTAGAATCGCCATGCGACAGAGCAAGCAATAGGAAAAGGGACGAGGAATGCCCGAAGAGTGACTGGGGCCAGGTCAAACCATGGAAACGCTCATCCAGTTTGGCAATTTGAAGGGTAAGGGGTTGCGAGGGATGATCCATCATCCCACGGCGGCCCGCGAATTGCTGCACCGCTCCCCGGGCGTGATTTTCTTTCATGGTTTCACTGGCGACCGGATGGAGTCCCATTGGATCTTCATCAAGTGCGCGCGAGCGCTTGCTCGGGACGGCATCGCTTCACTGCGGTTTGACTTCTATGGTTCAGGCGAATCGGATGGGGAATTCCGCGAAGCCACCCTGCAAGGCGAATTGGCGGACGCACGTGCGGCAGTGAGATTCTTCCGGAAGCAGAAAGGGATAGATGGGCAGCGACTGGGGCTCTGCGGACTTTCGCTGGGCGGCGCGGTTGCGGCTTGCACGGCGGGCTATGCTCGCGCTCGCGCACTCGTGTTGTGGAGCGCCGTGGCTCACCCTTCAGTCCTTCGCGCGCTTGCTAAGGAACGCGCGAAGTGGGTTCCCGACCGGAGCGGCGCGGTGGAATACGACGCGCGCGAGGTTTCCGCGAAGTTCCTTATGACGGCTTCCGAAGTCACGCCTCTCAAGTCCCTCGCTCGCTTCAGGCAACCCACGCTGATCATCCATGCCGGAAAGGATGAGTCCGTGCCTCTTTCCCACGCGGAGGATTTCTACGCGGCGTCCGCGGCAAAGACAAAGAGATTCGTCGTCATCCCCGGCGCCGACCATACGTACACGTCGCTCGCTTGGGAACGGGAGGTGATTGAGCGGACGGTGGAATGGTTTCGGCAATACTTGTTGTAGGTGGTCGCTTACCTTTAGGTGTGATCTGTACTACAGTTTTCGCTTCTTGAGTTTTGCTGCTTTTTCGCTCTGAAATACGTCGGTTTTCGCACACCAAACAACCCGGTCTGCACAACAGGCGTTATTCCCTTTAGCCGTAAGCTAGCTAGGGTCACGGAGTCTCGCCTGAGGACTTCAATCGCCGAAGCCGGGCCTTTTCTACTTCCCGGCGATTTGCGTGTAGCGAAGCTGCTGCTTCACGAAATCGCGTGGGTAAGTGATCTCCACGTCCGTGATTCTGCCGTTGGGGCCAAAGCGCGGTTGCAGGTCAGGGTTAACGCCCGTCCAGAAAACCGGCAGGTCGAGTTTCTTATAACGTTCAATCACCTGGTCGCGCCAAGCGGTGTTGAAATGGATGCCAAACTGAGTGATAAGGGCTTTGGCGGCCTCGTAGTCGCCCTCGGCCTTGATGCGCATCAGCTCAGAGAGGAGACTGCCGACGCCCTGGCGCATCTTCTCGTAGTCCTTCACGACCATGTAGATTCTCCCGTCGCGCTCCACGGGCTCGATGGCGCCGGTCTTCTCTCGAATGTAATTGATGATGAGCTGCGTGCCTCGCCGATGGTCTTCTTCGATCGTGTCTCCGGTGGAGACTTCGCGGAGCTGCACCAGCGCGGCGCGGGCTTCGCCTTCGTACGCCGCCTTGGCAACGTCCAGGTTGGGGATGGCGCCGATTTCAATCAGCTTGGGGTCAAAGAAATTCCACATCGCCACCAGGTCAGCGCGCGCTTCTTCGAGCGTGGAGTAGTACTCCTTGATGTAGGATGCGGGTTCTTGGGTGAGCTGGGGATTCATCTTACCCGACCCGTGGCCGAGAACCTCATGCATGGCGGTGAAGAGGTTGTCGGCCAACTCGCGGTATTTGCGCGCCCGCTCGATTTCTTCGGGCGAATAGGCGAATTCCTCCGTGACCTTCTCCCCAGTCGCGGCGGCGAGGGCGCGGATGGAGCCCGTGAAGATGAAGCTCTTGCTGCCGTAATGGTCGTGGATTTCCGTCTCGTTGGGCAGGTTCTCGCCGGTGGTCGAGACGTCAAAGTCACCTGTCTCGATGACCGTCTCCACCGCCATGGCGAGCGGTGGGTGGGGCTTCTCCAGCTTGTACTTGTCGTCCCAAGGGGCGCGCTGCTCGAAGTAACCGGCGTTGGCAGCGAATTCCTTCATCAGTTTGCTCAGCTTTTCATCCACGACCGTCACGTAGGCCTGCGACGCGCCCTTGATGCCCCGCGCGTCTTTGTACACCTCGATGAAGCCATTGGTGAAATCGACGGCGGGTTCGTCGCGCACCCAGTCCATGTTGAATTGACGCCAATCGGCGGGCGAGCCTGTCCGGTAGTAGCGAATGAGGTCTTGCAGGACTTTCTTCTGTGAGGCCCGCGCGTAAGGCAGCCCCATTTCCAGGTAGCGGATGGCGCGGTTCAGCTCGTCCGCGTAAAGGCCGGGTGGGACCTTTCCATCTGGCGTGCCGGCCCGATACACGTGCTCCACCAGCTTCCCGTTCCTCTTCGCCAGACGCGAATTGAGCGGATACTTCTCCTGGAATCCCTGGAGATCGCGCAGTTGTACCCCCTGGTACAGGTTGTTCGCGCTGGCAAGGAGCGGGTCCTGGCCGTCCCGGGGATTCTTGGCTGTCAGCATCGGCTCGAAATCGGGGTCAAAGAATGGTTTCCTCAGTTCCTCAAGTTCTTTGTCGAGCTTCGCCTGAGGGCCAAGGTGTGCCTGGTTCTGAAGGGCTTGCTTGGTTGCAGCCTGCAATTCCTCAAATGTGAAATCCGGCAGAAATTTGCGGGAGGTAAACGAGTTGTGATTTCCACGGTTCGCCCAGAAGAGCTTGGTGTAGTCGGTGATCTTCTTGAGCACCGCAGGATCGATTCCATTGGGGTGCTTCAGGATTTCTTCCAGCAGGTGCTTTTGTCTGAGTCCATAGGCCGAGTTCTGGTCGTAGATAATCGGGTTGATAGCGATGGCGGCCATGGAAAGCCAGTGTGCGAGGATCTTCTCTCGGGTTGGGACGTCCCGGAAGCTCTCGGCGGAAATCTGCAAGAATCCTGTCTCCCCGACGCGATCCACGAGCGGGGAGCGTGGCTCCTGGGCGTCGGCAGTGGGTAAAACCGGCAACGCGAGTGCGGAGAGAAAGAGGCAAAGGGCTTTGTAGCGCAAGGCACAACTCCTGTTGCGAGCGTGAATTCGGAGGCGTCTATATAGCAGATTTGGACGCACAGAGGCCAGCAGAGATTGTCACCCTTTCACCTTGGGTTCGCAAAACCCAGCAGTGAGCATTGGAAGTCTCTGCTGCTGGCAGCGAATCGCCCTGCGCAGAAGCCATGGCTCGCGGGAATGCCAGCCCACGCAGGCAAGGTATCGGAATTCGATAACTTGGCCAGCCAACATGGCATGAGTGTTCGCTGAGCTCTTTAGCGGTGCCTGTCATGACTTACAACAGCGCCTTATCCCTTTGAGAACAAAAGGCGCTGGGGCCGTCCGGAGACTTATTGGTGCCTTTCTCTGCTGTAAAACACAACGGAACTGGTTATTCCAGGCCATACTGTCCGTTAACATGTCCTCTTAATGCCGGGTCTAACAGATTGAAAATTCAATCAGTTACGACGTGAGCCGACTCTTGTCTTTAGCGTTCCTGTGGCCCTCGGCCTGCACATCTGAAGCACGGCAGTCGGCTCCTGCGCGCGCAGAAAAAGGCCTGGGGAGCCGCGAGGTGAGACATGGTGGCAATCCTGGTAGTCGCAACGTTCATCGTCTTCGTCGCAGTGGACTTCTATTTACAGAGGCGGCGTCCGCAGCCAGAACAGGTAGTGGCTACGGCTCAAGAGCCGGAAGAAGCTGTTTTCCCGCTGAGTGTGGTAGGAGGGTTCAAGTTGCCCGCGCACCTTTCCTACCATTCAGGGCACACGTGGGCAATGAAGGAGGCCCGCCAAGTGGTGCGCATCGGGCTGGACGATTTTGCAGCGCGCCTGGTGGGCCACCTTGACCAGATTGAGCTCCCGGCGCGGGGCCGGTGGCTGCGCCAAGGAGAACACGCCTGGACGGTGGCACGAGGGAATCACCGCTTCGAGATGCTCTCGCCCATCGAAGGCGAGGTGGTTGACGTCAACGAGGAGGCACTAAGAGATCCCTCCCTCGTGCACGAGGATCCTTATGGTGCGGGTTGGCTGGTGGTGGTCAATGCTCCCGCCGCGGGCTCGAATCTGAAGAACTTGCTCCGCGGCCGGCTGGCGCAGCGATGGATGGAAGAGTCGGTGGGCGCGCTGCACACTCGCATCAGCCCGGGTCACGAAACTCGCTTGCAGGACGGCGGCCGCGCCATCCCAGACCTCCTGAGCGAAGTCCCTGAGGCGCGTTGGGAGAAGACCGTCGGGGATCTGTTCTTGACTTAATGCGGGGCCTGAAGGACAACGACGCGCTGGCCGGCAGTGGACGTGTGCGGAAGCGCTAGTCGGCGAGGGACTAGGAGGATAGGCGATGGTCGCGATTTTTGTGGCGCTGATGTTCGTCGGGCTGGTCCTGGTGGATGTGATTCTGCAAAGGATAGAGGCGCGGCGCGTGGCGGCAGCCAGCTACGCGGTGACCGCTCCAATGTCGCGACCAGCGGGAATGGGCATCGTCTCGGGCTTTCCGGGCAGAATCCCCCGGGGCGTCTACCTTTCCGAGGACCACACCTGGTTCAAGCCGGACCCAGCCGGTGGCGTGCAGGTAGGTGCTGATGCTTTGGTTGCCCATGCTGTAGGCGCCGCGGATAGGGTTCTCTTGCCCAGGGTGGGAGATCAGGTGACTGCTGGCCAGCCGCTCTTTCACTTGATGCGTGATGATCGCGTTTTGACGATACTATCCTCGATCACCGGAAAGGTTGTGGCTGTCAATGACTGCTTGCAGGAGCATCCCGAACTCCTCGCCGGTGAGCCATACGGCGCAGGCTGGGTTTGCGCCGTAACGCCCAGTCGCTTGGAAGAGCCATCCAGGAGCATGCGGTTCGGCGAGAAAGCCGCTGCTTGGCTGGAGACTGAATTCGATCGCTTCTGCGAATTCGTCTCTGCTCGCATGTCGCCCGACCTGGCAGTAGGTGTAACCAGCCAGGACGGAGGGCTTCGGGCAGCCGGCCCCCTCACTCAAGTCGACCACGTGGCTTGGAGCGCTTTCGAGCGGGAGTTCCTGCGCTCGCGGTGAGCGCCGTCCCAGTTCTTGCCAGCCCAAGGGAATGCCGTGGATCGCGCTAGGGCAAGACCCCTGGCGGCCTGTCTCATGTGTTCAAGTCGGATGGAGCATGAGGTCATAAGCTGACGAGATGGCACGCCAGCCAGGCGTGCCTTTCCCTCCCTTCCTTGAAGCTCCCCCATTAGAAAAAACGACCAGTTGGGTGATTTCACCACTGGCTGAGTTGAGCACCTGTGAACTCGCGAAATATCGGACGAAAAGCCCGCTGATTGCGGGGGATTGCTGAAATTATCGGCATGAGGCGTGCTCACCATTGGAATGTCATCTGCTATGTGAGTCGGACTTGTTGTCTTGTCACTGGCGGTTTGGAGACGTTGAAAAAATGAGCAAATCGATCCTGGTAGATACAACACGCTGCATCGGATGCGGGGCGTGTGTGGTTGCCTGCAAGCAAGCTAACGGCCTGCCTCAGAACGAGGACAAGGAGCTGTCCGCTGACACGTTGAACGTGCTCGAATCGCACGGGAGGGTGTTTGTTCGCAAGTTCTGTATGCATTGCCAGGATCCCACCTGCGCCTCGGTTTGTCCTGTGGGGACGCTGCGCAAGACGGCGGCCGGTCCGGTCGTTTACGAAGCGGATCGCTGCATGGGCTGTCGGTACTGCATGGTGGCCTGCCCGTTTAGCATTCCGCGTTATGAGTGGAAGCTGGCGCTGCCCAAGGTGAAGAAGTGCACCATGTGCGCGCCGCGTCAGGTGAAGGGCTTACAGCCCGCCTGTACGCAAGTGTGCCCCGTGCAGGCCAGCATCTTCGGCGAACGGGACGAGCTGCTGCGGGAGGCGGAGAACCGGTTGAGGCAAAACCCCTCCGGCTACGTCCAGCACATTTACGGCAAAGAGGAAGTTGGAGGCACCTCAGTGCTTTACCTATCGGCGGTGCCCTTTGACCAATTGGGCTTTCCGACCAACGTGCCGCATGATCCTTTACCCATGTACACCTACCGCGTGCTCTCGAAGATACCCAGTCTGGTCACGTTGGGTGGGGCTCTGTTGGGCGGGATCTGGTGGATTACGAATCGGCGCGAAGAAGTGGCGCGCGCCGAGAGGGATGAAGGCGAGACGCGAAACTCGAATTTCGAAACTCGGAGTCGTTAGTTGTCCATTGCCTGTTCGTTATCCGTAGTCCGTTGTGCGTCGCTGCCTGCCACGAAATAGATGACCTCTGACCACTGACAACGGGCCACGGACGTGGGAGAAGGTCGATGAACTGGAAGGAATTACCCAAGCTCACATTCTGGCGTGCGGTGCTCGTGGTGATTCTCGCCGCAGGTTTCTACTCAACTCTGCTGCGGTTCACCAAGGGCCTGGGCGCCTCCACGAACCTGACGGACCGTTTCCCCTGGGGCTTGTGGATCGGCCTTGACGTGCTTTGCGGGGTGGGGCTCGCGGCAGGCGGCTTCACCTTGGCCGCGATTGTCTATGTGTTTCATCTCAAACGGTTCCACCCCCTGCTTCGTCCCTCGATCCTCACCGCTTTCTTAGGCTACGTTCTGGTAGCCGTGGCGCTGTTGTACGATCTCGGCCGGCCTTACCGGATTTGGCACCCCCTCGTGATGTGGAATCCCCACTCCGTCATGTTCGAGGTCGCTTGGTGCGTCATGCTTTACCTGACCGTGTTGGCCCTGGAATTCTCACCCGCGGTTTTTGCGCGCTTCGGGACGCAGAAACCGCTCAGAATCATCCAATCGATGACGATCCCTCTGGTGATCGCAGGGGTACTGCTCTCCACCCTGCATCAATCGTCTCTGGGAAGCCTTTTCCTGATTGTGCCCTCGAAGCTTCATCCCTATTGGTATTCACCCTTGTTGCCGGCGTTCTTTTTCGTCTCGGCGGTGGGCGTGGGCATGGCGATGGTGATCTTCGAGTCGCACCTGAGCGCACGGGCCTTTGGCCGGGAAATTGAGATGCCGCTCCTCGCGGCGCTGGGGAAGGCGATGGCCGCAGTGCTGGGAGTCTATGGCATCATGCGCTTCCAGGACCTGCTGGGGCGAGGAGCGCTTGTCCACCTGCGGGAACCTTCCACGGAAACGGTCCTGTTTGTCGTCGAGATTGTCTTGGGGCTGCTGATTCCGCTGCCCCTGCTGTTCATCCGCCGGGTGCGCGAGGACCGCGAGGGCCTTTTCGCTGTCGCCGTCCTGGTCATCACCGGCTTCCTTCTCAACCGATTGAATGTCTCTATCACGGGCCTGGAGGCCTCCGCCCGTGTGCATTACTTTCCCAGGTGGACGGAAGTAGCCGTGACACTTTCGATGGTGGGCGTAGGCTTCCTCCTCTTTGCCCTGGCGGCTCGCTACCTGGACGTGTTTGAGGCGGCCGGGGAGCTGCCCACCGGAGGAGCGAAAGCCTCTGTCGCGCAGGGATGATAACCCTGTTGCCGCCTGGACCTGGGGAGAGAAAGACTGACGATGCGAAGGTTCACCCACAGCCTGGCGACCAAGCTGACGGCCTGCGTCGTGGGCAGCATGGCGCTGTTGTTTGGCCTGTACGGGTACTGGAACGTCCGGCTCGGTCGGCAGACCCAACATGAAATGATCTACCAGAATGCGGACCGGATCAGCGACACCATCCGCCGCAGCATCCGCTACTCGATGCTCCGCAACCAGCGGGAAGAAGTCTTCCACATCATCAACACGATCGGGCACGAATCGGGCATCGGTCGAATCCGAATCTTCAATAAAGAAGGCCGGATCACCTTCTCTACCGACGCACAGGAGGTGGGGCAGTTTGTAGATAAGAAAGCGGAGGCCTGCTATGCTTGCCACGCTCAGGCGCAACCGCTGACGCGGCTGGATCGCCCGGACCGGATGCGCATCTACAGAGTGCGGGATGGCACGCGGGTACTGGGCCTGATCCGACCCATTGAGAACGAACCGGATTGCTCGAACGCCGCCTGCCACGCGCACTCAGCGGGCAACCGCGTCCTGGGCGTGCTGGATACCAACCTCTCGCTGGCTTCTGTGGACCAGGCGGTCGCCGAAAGCCAGCACCGGATCATCTTCTTCACGATTGCTTCCATCCTGATCGTCAGCTTGATCTCGGCGGGACTGATCTGGGTGACGGTGCATAAGCCCGTGCGACAACTAACCGAAGGCACCAACCATGTGGCCCAGGGGGATCTGGGCTATTCGCTGCCCGTGAACAGTAGCGACGAGATTGGGAGCCTGGCCGCGTCGTTCAATCGCATGACCGAGGAACTAAAAAGGGCGCAGGAGGAGAACCTGGAATGGACCCGGACTCTGGAGGAACGCGTCCGGCAGAAGACCGACGAGCTCGAGCGGGCCTATCACCACCTGGTCCAGTCAGAGAAGATGGCTTCGCTCGGGAAATTGGCGGCGGTGGTGGCCCACGAGATCAACAACCCTCTGGCGGGCATTCTCACCTACAGCAAGCTTGTTGCCCGGATGGCGGAAAAAGGGTTCGAGGGAAACGAGCGGCTAGGCGAAGCCAGGAACTACATGCAAGTCATCGAAGCGGAGAGCCGGCGCTGTGGTGCCATCGTCAAGAACCTGCTGACATTCGCCCGCCAGGCTCCTCTTAATCCGCAGAAGAATGACTTGAACTCCATCGCCGAGCGCTGCCTGCTGCTGGTGGGCCACCAGATGAGTCTGCAAAACATCGACCTGGAGAAGGCCTTGGACCCTGACCTGCCTCCAGTCTACTGCGACGCAGCACAAGTGCAGCAAGCCCTGCTTGCTCTGATGATGAACGCCATTGAAGCCATGCCCCACGGCGGGCGGTTAAGTGTGCGGACAGCTTACGAGCCGCAGCGACGTGTAGGCCGGGTGGTAGTCAGTGACGAGGGCCCGGGCATTCCTGAAGATGTCTTGCCGCACATTTTCGAGCCCTTTTTCACGACCAAGGAGGAAGGCAAAGGCGTAGGACTGGGGCTGGCCGTCGCTTTTGGGATCATCCAACAGCACGGGGGCACCATCGCAGTTGTTTCCACGCCCCAGAAGGGTACGACGTTCACCGTCCTCCTCCCGCAGGAAGCGTCGGTGGGCGGCGGATACACCACGCCTGGAGGGCCGGCGGAGGACTCGCACTAGCGCGGGGATAGAACCTAGTGTCGCGTCACCAAAGAAAGTCATACACGCAGTGGAGCCGGAGCGTGTCATTCTGAACGCAGTGAAGAATCTGGCAGCATTGGAGATGCTTCGCTGTGCTCAGCATGACATATATGGGCGCCTTGTGACACCTACTTCAGTTACGCGACGCTAGCCGCTGTTTCACCCATTTTGAAGGGAGTACGCTATGAACCCCAAAGCCAGTATCTTGATCGTGGACGACGAAAACGTGGTCCGGGATTCGCTGGGCAGATGGTTTGAAGAAGAAGGCTACAGTGTGGACACCGCTACCAGCGCGCGCGACGCTTTGCTGAAATTGCCCAGCCAGCATTGGGACCTGGCCCTGGTAGACATCAAAATGCCCGGCATGGATGGCCTGGACTTACAGCGGAAGATCCACGAGGTCGATCCTGAGATCATCGTCGTCATCATGACCGGTTACGCTTCGGTAGAGACAGCGGTCCAGGCGCTCAAAGATGGCGCCTACGACTACATCACCAAACCCTTTGACCCGGATGACCTGGCTCACGTGGTTCAGAAGGCGCTCGAGCACCGCAGGATGAAGGAGGAGAACATACGCCTACGCGAGAGCCTGGAAGAGGTTCAGGCCGTGGAGCTGGTGGGGCAGAGCAAGGTGATGCAGAACGTCCTGGAGATGGTTCGCACCGTGGCGCCTACCGATACCACCGTGTTGATCCACGGCGAGAGCGGCACCGGCAAGGAACTGGTGGCACGCGCCATCCACAATCTGAGTCCGCGCCGGTTTATGCCTATGGTCACCATCCATTGCGGCGCGCTCACCGAGACCCTGCTGGAAAGCGAACTTTTCGGGCATGAGAAGGGCGCCTTCACCGGGGCGCAATACCGCAAAAAGGGCAAATTCGAGGTCGCGGAAGGAGGCACTGTCTTCCTGGATGAAATCGCGGACATCAGCCTCAAGACGCAGACTGACCTTCTGCGCGTCTTACAAGAGAAAGAGATCACGCGGGTGGGTGGAAACCAGACGATCAAGGTGGATTTTCGCGCCGTTGCTGCCACCAACAAAGACCTGGAAGCCCTGGTGAAGGAGGGAACGTTTCGTCCCGACCTCTATTATCGCCTCAACGTTTTTGGCATTGAGATTCCTCCCCTCCGTGATCGCCGGGAGGACATCACCCTGCTCGCGGACCATTTCATCCGCAAGTACGCGCGGGCCATGAACAAGCGCTTCACCTCGCTCAGCCGGAGCGCGCTGGATGTCCTGATGAACTACAGCTGGCCCGGCAATGTGCGGGAACTCGAAAACGCCATCGAGCGCGCCATGGTGATCGGGCGTGAGCCGGAGATCCAAGCTTCCGATTTCCCGCTGCAACTCCACGCCGCGCCCCAGCCGGAGGAGGGGCTGACGCTCGAAGACGTGGAACGCGCACACATCCTTCGGGTGTTGGAATCCTGCGATTGGAACCAGACCCGCGCGGCCAAGGTGCTCCAAATCGACCGCGTCACGCTCTATAACAAGATCAAGAAATATGGCTTTAAGAAAGTCAGTTCCGCGACGTCATGAGAATTGTGTCTCTGGTTCCCGTCGGACGAGTCGACCGAGCCCACCTCGAATTCCTCTCCGAGGGGCTGGCGTCGCGGCTGCGTGTCGCCTGCTCCATTCAGCCGGAAGGCTTCGACCTGGCCTTTGCCTATAATCCTCTGCGCGGGCAGTATCATTCCACGGAGATCCTCAAGCGGCTCCTGCAAAATAGTGCTTCCGAAAGCTGGCGAGTGCTGGGTGTGACGGAGGCGGACCTCTACATCCCGATCCTAACGTTCGTCTTCGGTGAGGCCCAATTATCCGACCACGGCGCCGTGGTTTCCATGCACCGTCTCCGTCAGGAATTCTATGGCATGCCGACAGACCACCAGCTCCTCGGGGAGCGCCTTTTGAAAGAGTCCCTCCACGAATTGGGCCACACCTTCGGACTCCGCCATTGCTCGGACTACCGCTGCGTGATGAGCCCTTCCCACGCCGTGGAAAGAATTGACCTGAAACTCGCTGAGTTCTGCGAGGGATGCGCAAAGGCCATCGGGACTGAATAAGCCCGCGGCCACCGCTCCCACCCGTGGCTGGCCGCCGGGCGGAAACGGGAAGTGGCGCCTTTCGCCCGGTTAGCTAAGCCGGCCTCGCCGGCTGATTTCCAAACCTGCCCCGGCAAGCCGTGGGCCCGCCGCGGTGGGAGCTAAACAGGTTGTCACCCGCTCAGGCCGGTAGCGCAGAGTTGGTCTTTAACTCTGCGGCTCTTCTTCTGGTTCACAACCGTGCCCTCGAATCAGCCGGTAGCGCACAGTTGGTCTTTAACTCTGCGGCTCTTCTTCTGGTTCACAACCGTGCCCTCGAATCAGCCGGAATGCCCACCCGGTCGATACGCAAGGACGGCCCGGCCTGAGCGTCCGCGATCTTGTCGAACCTGTATTCATGCACGCTCGACCATCGCCACTCTTCCGGCCTCACCAGCCAACCACGCCGCACCGGATTCCAATGAACGCTGGCTGGCGCAGACGCTGGCTCTCGAGCGTCTGCGATCTTCCGGAGGAAGTGTCTCGCCGCGGCGAAAGAGCGATGAAAGCGGTCCTGAAGGGGTCCTAGAGCAGACGCTGCCCCATTTTGCCCGTCCCCGTTTTGGCGGTATACTGACCTCCGCACGGAGAGTTGAATGGCACGTCGGCACTGTCGAGTCAAGATTGCTCTCGTTGCGCTCGCTGTCCTTCTAACGGCAGTCAGCGGCGGCGCGCAACTGCCCGCCAACTACGTCGCCAGTTCATTGGTGCAGCTTAATGACAATGGCGCCTGGTCTTGGTTTATGGACGAGCGCGTTATCGCGGACAAGGGCAAGCTCATCCTGGGGTCGGTCCGCTCGCTCGGGGATTTTGACGCCACCCAAAACCAGCCCGACTGGGGCAACGTGGAGATCTCGGTCTACGATATCGAAACAGGACGAGCCGACCGCGTTGTCCTTCACCGGCATTTCGAGCAGGATGATCACGACGCCCCGGCCTTTCTGGTGCTCCCCGATGGCCGCTACCTGGCCGTTTACAGCAAACATGCCGTCGAGCGCAAAATCTATTACCGCTTCTCGGCGCCGAGCGATCCGCTCACCTGGAGCGATGCCCGCGTTTTTGAAACACCCGGGAAGGACAAAAACTTTGCCGGTGACAACGTCACATACTCGAACCTGTTTCGCCTGCCGGACGGCCGCATCTACAACTTCTTCCGCGGCTTCAGCCACGACCCCAACTACATGTACTCCGACGACAACGGCCAGACCTGGACCTGCGGCGGGCGGTTACTGCGCGGCAAGGGCGGCTACAGTCCTTATCTGAAATACGCCTTCGACCACCAGCGCACCATCCATTTCATCGCCACCGAGGACCACCCGCGCAACTACGACAACAGCATCTACCACGGCTTTCTGCGCAACGGCGAGATTCATGCCTCGGACGGCCGGGTGATCGCGAAGCTCAGCACCTCGACGGAAGCCTCGCTGGCCTCGTGGGACCTTACCAAGGTGTTTCAGGGCGACCCCGACAACGTGGCCTGGACCGTGGATATTGAACTGGATGATCACGACCGCCCCTACATCGCCTTTTCGGTGCAAAAAGATGGCCGCGGGCTGCCGCCGCGCCAGGGCGGAATGGACCTCCGCTACTATTACGGCCGTTGGGACGGCAGCAAGTGGCACGTGCATGAAATGGCCTACGCCGGCACGCGCCTCTACCCCTACGAGGACGACTACAGCGGACTCGTGGCGCTCGACCCCCAGGACCCCAACACCGTGTTTATCTCCACCAATGCGGACCCGGTAACCGGCCAGCCGCTCATCAGCGCGGCGGACGGCCAGCGGCATTACGAGCTTTTCCGCGGCCAGACTGCCGATGGCGGCGCCCATTGGCGCTGGCAGCCCATCACGGCGAACTCCACCGTCGATAACCTGCGACCTCTCGTGCCCAAATGGAAAGACGCGCGGACGGCGCTGGTTTGGATGCGCGGACCTGCCTACACCAACAACCACGGCAACTGGACGACGGCCGTCGTCGCGGTGATCCTGCCGGCGAAGTGGTAACCACGGCACGGTTTTTGTGCCGTGGGTTTTTGTGGATAGAAGGTAGCGCAGCCTTGGGGTTTAAGGCTGCGGCTTTTCATTCCCCGTTGTTTAGAGCCGCAGAGTTACAGATCAACTCTGCGCTATCTGCTGGGGTAGGCAGAGAAGTTGCCAGTTGCGTCAACAGAATGCTAGTATCCGCATGGTTTGACTACACCAGAAGCGTACATTCGCTGGATCAATGAGCACCTTGGGTTCAACCCCAGGTCGCAGGCCAATTCGGACGCGCTGTCGGACTTTGTGGTCGCCGACCTTGAGGGCAGTTGTTCAGAGCTGAGGGCCGCCCTGCGGTCGGGTCTGTTGATAGCGCGCAAGAACCCGAACGTCCAGACAAAGGTCGCAGAGAAGTCGATTGACCTCGTCTTCCACGAGAAGAATGAGCTACCTGCGCTCTCCGTCCGAGTCTCCGTCGAGCACAAGACCATCATGACGGCGCACGTGAAGGCCCGCAAAAACCGCTATGGCGACCTGATTGCCTACTGCAACCACATGCACAACCACAGGACGGATTGCATCGCGGCAGGGATAGTTGTGGTCAATACATCGCCCGCATACGAAAACCCCGACGCTTTCGCGAAGGGCCTAAAGAGGCCGCGTCTCAACATGGAAAAAGTTGTGGCCGACACCATTCGCATCTTCGAAGCCGTTCCATTGAGAAACGAGACCCACGAGCCGAACGAGCAACCGGAAGCCCTGGCCGTGATTGTGGTGAACTACGACGGCGTTCATCCGGCGCGCCTGGTCACTCGACCGCCGGCGCCCAGGCCGCGGGAGATGGTCCACTACGACAGCTTCATTCGAAGGATTTGCAGGCTCTATAGAAGGCGGTTCAGCGGATGATGATGGAATGCTGGCCTTCTCCGAAAAGGCTGGCAAGTTCCCGCTCCAACCTCTCCTTAGCCATCTTGACGTAGGCAGGCTCGATCTCGACGCCGATGCTGTTCCGCCCGCAACGCGCCGAGGCCAGCAGGGTCGTTGCCGTCCCCATGAACGGGTCCAGCACCGTATCGCCTACGAACGAAAACATTCTCACCAACCTGTAGGCCAGCTCTGGGGGAAAAGGTGCGGGATGATACTTGGTGCTTTCGCCGTGCAAGTTCCAGACCTGTTGGAACCACTCTTGATGCTCTTCCTTGGACAGCCGTGACGCCGTTCGCTGTTCTTCGGTGGGTTGCCGGTACCCTCCGGGCTTCCGCAGCATCAAGATGAACTCGACATCGTTCTTGACAATCGCATTGGGTTCGTAGGGTTTACCCAAGAAACTCGAGCTGTTCTCGACCTCGTAGCTTGCATTGGCAATCTTGTACCAGAAGATGGGGCTGAGGTTGTCGAAGCCGATCTTCCTCGCCCTGACGATGATATCGGCGTGCATCGGCATAACCATGTGGCGGCCATGGCGTCGTCTGGAGAGGCAAACGTCTCCGACGACGCATACCAACCGCCCGCCTGGCACCAGTACGCGGAAGCAGTGCCCCCAGACCTTATCAAGCTCGTCGTGGAAGCGCTCGTAGTCTTCAATCAGACCCAGTTGGTCGGGGTTAGAGGGATACTCTTTAAGAGTCCAGTAGGGCGGGGAGGTTAGGACGAGATGGACGGAAGCATCAGGTATCCAGTCAAGGTGCCGCGAGTCTCCACAATGGATCACGTGAGTCAGCGTTTGTGCGGTGGTCACGGCGCTGCGCATCATCGGAATCATAAGTCATATCGGCGGGAACCTCAAGCTGCCTGAGT
>Ga0315280_10000816_pt1 | contig 56385 bp, 63 predicted proteins | sample YL17G06_40_MG_FD_203697 | JGI IMG/M metagenome (GOLD analysis project Ga0315280, IMG submission 203697) | Sediment microbial communities from Yellowstone Lake, YNP, Wyoming, USA - YL17G06_40 | ecosystem: Environmental > Aquatic > Freshwater > Lake > Sediment | place: USA: Wyoming | collected... | reverse complement strand
CAGAAAAGCTTTCTTCAGAGGGGGTAAAACCAACGATCCCCTGGCTCTATGATTTTAAACTCGATTTCCGTTTCAAGTAGAAAATAGGTCCCAATGTAAAATAAATTGCACCTTTAAAATCTCTGCGAAAGTGGGAATCCAGAAATTCTAAGACCGAAATTCAAATACTGGATTCCCCCGTATCAAGTACGGGGCGGGCTTAGTCAAGCCCGGAATGACAATTAAAGAGTATAAATTTTTTGGATGCGCAAATATTTATGACGCTCTATATAACCTCCTCCATCTCAGACATTTTATCCCATTCCTGCCTTTCGCCCTTGATTAATTAAGGTCTGCCCCCTTTTAGATAACGGCTCAAAGGAATGGTGACGAGGAGCATCAAGGCCGTGCTCATGATGGAAAAAGAGAGACCCAAGGAGTCAGTGAGGAGACCATAGACCACTGGAGATATTGCCCCGGACCCCAATGTGACGGCGTAGTAAAAACTGTATCCTCTTGACCGTGTCTCGGGAGGGATGATCTCTGCAACCGTTGCATAAAGCACAGAAGAGGTGCCATTTAGAACAACCCCCACCAAAGGCAGAACCAACCAAATCACTGAAGCTGGAGACCACGTCAAAGACAGAATCCCGGCTACGGTCAAGATCTCTGTGCCCACGACCATGGGGATGATTCCGAACCACTCGGCAAGAACGCCGCAAGCGAATTTCCCCACAGCCCCGCCTGCAAAAAGAAGGGTGAGGGCAAAACCAACCTTCCCTACCGGAATCCCCTTCTGTAAAAACAGAAAGGGGAGAAACGTGAGCAACGCATTACGCGTCATGATGTCGATGATCCCGATGGTCAGAAGAGCTGAAAAGCTTTTGCGGTTCCGAATTCCCCAACCGCTCCCCTCCAGCGCCAACTTCTCATGGAGCTGAGGGAATGAAGGTTGATCCCTCTTCCGCTTGGTTAGCGTATAGAGGAAAGCACCTGCTACAACTCCCCCCCCAATGGACAGGATGAAGACCGCCTGCCTCCAGCCCCAGAGGTTGATCATCACTGCCAATACAAAAGGGATACATACCTTACCCATATCACCAGAAAAATTATAAGTTCCCATGGCTGCCCGACGTCCGGAAACTTCGAAGACCCTGGAGAGAACGGAAGAGCCTAATCCATGCTGGCCTGCAGCCGTTCCCTTTGCAAAAATGAGTGACAAACAAATTGCTGAAAAAGTATAGGCCCGGCTAAGGAACAAAAATCCACTCGCTAGGCCAAAAGTTCCGGCGGCGATGATTGCCAACTCTCCAATCTTTTCACCCAGAAGACTTAGTGGAATCTGAAAGAGGCTCATCGCCCCAGAGAAGACCCCTTTGAGCAACCCTACCTGACTGAAGGAAAGATTCAATTCAGCAGCAATGAAAGGTAGTAGGAGATAGACGGAATCTGTAAAACCATCGTCAATAAAATGGAAGGTACAAAAGGAAAAGAGGGATCGAACTTGTTGGCCTTTATTCATCATTCTTTCTTTTTGAGCGATTTTCAGGATCCTAACTGGCCACTCATTTCATTATTAAAAAAAAGACCCAAGCTTTGTCAAGGAGCCTGGTTGGGCAAATCATCATTTGGAGGTGAAATATTTATTTCCCTTGCAGTAAACCCCGTTAGAAATTTCAGCGGGGCATTAAACCCCGCCGGAATTATTCTAAAATCTAACCCCGCTGCAGAGCAGCGGGGCATTATTTCTAACGGGGTAAACTTGTGAACCTTTTTTCTTGACAAAAATTCTCATAATTGGTATGAGGGCAGTTGTCATACCAATTTATGAAACCCTTCCGTCCTGTCAAAAGCAGAAAGATCTCTCAACGAATCGCCCAGCAGATAAAAAGCTCCATTCTGAATGGGTCCATGAAGCCGGGCGATAGACTTCCCCCTGAACGAAAACTGGTGGATCATTTTCAGGCCAGCCGAATCTCTATTCGAGAAGCCCTCAAAAGTTTGGAAACCTCCGGGTTGTTAACCATTAAGCCCGGCTCCGGGGTATTTGTGGCTGAAGCCAATTCAAAGCCATTGAGTGAATCCTTTTCCTCCATCCTTCGAATCCAGAAGACCTCCATTAATGAACTGACAGAAGCAAGAATCATATTGGAACCAAACATTGCAAGTTTAGCCTCTGAGAGAATGACAAACGAAGACCTTCTCAAGTTGGAACAAAATATTCAAGAAACCTCTAAGGCGATCAAATCTAATTCTCCTCCTTTAACCTCCGCGCGGAACATTGAGTTTCATTCTCTCATGGCTGAATCAACCCATAATACGGTTATCAGTTTAACAATGAAGACTCTGTTAGATGTCGTGAAAGAAATGACGATAGAAATCACGGATAATTTACCAAAAAGGAAAGAGATCTCCAGCCACGCGATTGATTACCACAAAAAGATTTTGAAGGCATTCCAAAAAAAAGATTCTCAAAAAGTTTACGAATTGATGTTGAAGCACATTCTTCAGATTCAAGAGGGTTTAAAGAAAGTCAAATCTGAAGCCAAATAATGGGGGTTTCTCCTTTCAAGACTCCCTTGATTTTACTAAAATTTGAATCATCAAAATAACAAAAAAGGAGGGTTTGCCATGAAGAAATTCTTAATTTTCCTTATCATTCTTTCAACCTCTGTTTTGTTCTTCCCCCCTGTCGGGAAAACCGAAGAAAAGATTCCTCAGGTAATCAGTATTGGAACACATCCGATTGGTTCCTTTTTTAATGTGATCGGTGTTGCAGCATCAAAAGTTATCATGGAGCATTCAAAGATTAGGGCTATGGCCAAACCGATGGCTGGCCCAACGGCATGGTTTCCTTACATGGAAAGAGGAGATGTTGAATTAGGTGTCTTAAATGTGTGGGATGCTGAAAAAGGGTATTTCGGCGAATCGGTTTATGAAAGGTTGTCGAATAAGAAAGGATTTTCAATACGTCTTCTTTGTGTGACGATCTGGAATTCAGCTGGACTCATGGTGGCGAAGGATTCTGGGATACATTCCTATTCCGACTTAAAGGGGAAGAGGGTTTGTGGAAACTTTCCAACACCATCCTTGCAGCTTCAAACCGAAGCCTTCCTTTCCAATGGAAATGTAAGCTGGAAAGAGATCAATCCTGTGCCGGTGAGTTCTGTTGTCGAAGGAGTGAAGATGGTGATGGAAGGCAGGGCAGATTCTTCTGGAACGATCACTTTAGGGACACCGGTCATAGAAGAATTGAACGCCAAAAAAGGGGCAAGATTTCTACCCATGGACCCTTCACCGGAAGCGGTAGCGAGGATGAAAAAGTTCCATCCAGGCTATATGGTTAAAGTAGAACCGGGACCAGGGAATACAGGCATAGAGAAAGAACAATATCTGTGGGCCTATGATATCTACCTCATCATCAATGATAAGGTTTCCGACGAAGCGGCCTATCTTATTACAAAAGTATTGTGGGAAAACCATACGGAGTTTGAGAAAGTTCACAAACTTTTAAAAGATTGGACCCCCAACAGGTTTGTCTCCAAAAATGCAATGATTCCCTATCATCCAGGCGGGATTAAGTTCTATAAAGAAAAAGGAGTCTGGGACGAGGAGATGGATCGGTTACAAAAAAGTCTTATCGAAAAAAAGAAATAAAGAAGAGGTGGTTCGGCGTTAACCTAAAATTTAATAGGGTGAGGGTGATATGAAAACGGAAGAGGGCCCCTTATACAGGCAACTCAAAGGAATCTCCAAGCTATATGCCGATGTCATTTTCGCCTTCATCCCGATCACCGGAATTATCGGTGTGATCAATCTCCCATCCTATTTTAAGATTTCCCTCCACCTTCAACAGTATATAGGGTTCATCTTCGGCCTTGTGGTTGCTTCTTGTTTTGTCATCACCCCTGCCAAAAGAGGCCATTCGATAGATAAACTCCCTTGGTATGATTTAATAGGCTCTGTTATTTCACTCATCACAGGCCTTTATATTGCTATCAATTATAAAACGATTGCCGTTGATATAGGTTTAATGATGCCTGAAAGAGTGATCCTCGGAACCTTTGCCGTCTTATTGACTTTGGAAGCTTCGAGAAGGATTGTAGGATTGCCTTTTGTAGGTATCATCCTGTTTTTTATCATTTACGCCCTTTCCGCCTCCCATTTTCCTGGCGGATTACGCACAAAGAGCATCCCCTTCGACAACCTTGCTACCTACCTCTATCTTGATCCCCAGGGTATTTTGGGCACGGCCCTTGAGGTGGCAACAACCATCGTTCTTATATTTATCTTTTTTGGCCAAACGATCAGCAGTGTTGGAATAAGTAGGTTATTTAATGAATTAGCCACGGCTCTCATGGGGAGATTTAGGGGGGGGCCTGCAAAAGTGGCAGTCGTTGCTTCTTCTCTTTTTGGAATGATCTCGGGGAGCGCGGTGGCAAATGTGGCCACCATCGGAGTCTTTACAATTCCATTAATGAAGAAAGCAGGGTACAAGCCCTACTTTGCGGGAGCCGTCGAAGCAGTATCTTCAACAGGTGGAGCCATCATGCCCCCGATCATGGGAGCTGCGGCTTTTATCATGGCCACATTTTTAGGTATCCCTTATAGCAAAGTTGCTCTTGCCGCGACAATTCCGGCGATCTTTTACTATGTGGCTGTCTTCATTCAAGTAGACTTAAGGGCTGCAAAGGAAAATCTCAGAGGGATGCCTAAAGAGGAACTCCCAAAATTCTGGAATGTGCTAAAGAAAAATTGGCTTTTTTCGATTCCCTTCCTGGTCCTTGTATATACGCTTTTTGTCATGTGGATGGAGGCAGAGATGGCAGGCCTCATCAGCATTATAGTTACCGTTCTTCTTGGTTTTATGCTGAAGAGGAGAACGGGTATGAATATAAAAAAACTATTATGGATGTTTAGAGACGGAGGGAAAGGCTTATTAGAGGTCGGGGTCACGTGTGCAGGGGCTGGGTTAATCATCGGGGCGCTGAGTATTACCGGACTTGCTTTTATGTTTTCGGCTTTTCTTATAAGCATGGCCAAGGGTAGTGTTTTTCTGTTGTTGCTTCTCTCTGCAATCGGTGCAAGTATCCTGGGATGTGGAATGCCTGTTACAGCCGTTTATTTATTGATGGTTGTCCTTGCTGCTCCAGCACTTGTTGAAATGGGAATTTCTCCACTTCTCGCCCACCTTTTTGTATTTTACTATGGGGTTTTGTCTTTCCTAACACCTCCAGTTTGTCTTGCGGCGTATGCCGCTGCCTCCATCGCAGGATCGAATATGACTCAGACCGGATTTCAAGCAATGAAGCTGGGGGTCGCTGCTTATTTGGTCCCTTTTATCTTCGCTTATAGACCCGGATTGATTCTTGAAGGAAATGCCTTGCAAATTATACAAGCATGCATCGCTACCGGGATAGCGATAAGTCTGATAGCGATTGGGTTGGAAGGATTCCTTTTCAGGCCACTCCATCTGTGGAAGAGGATCTCCTTGTTTGCTGGAGCTTTATCCCTCATGTATCCGAGTACGATTACAGATGTCACGGGTATTTGTATAGCCCTTCCCATTTTGTTTATTGAATGGAGAGCAAGGAGAAAAACGAGCTTACAAACAGCTTTAGAAGCCTAATGAAAGGACTTAAACTCAATCAAACCCTGAAACCGTCCAATTTCAAGAAGGGAGGTAATTATGAAAATTGATATTTTTAATCACATCTTCCCAAAATCTTACTTTGACAAGATGGTCAAAGTTGCTCCAAACGGTAAGGACATGCACAAACGAGTCCGGAATATTCCTTGCATCGTTGATCTCGATGAACGATTCAGAATCATGGATATGTTTGATGAGTACGCTCAGATCATCTGTCTGGGCTCTCCCCCTATCGAGGTATTTGGTCCACCGCCCATCTCTACAGATATGGCAGAACTTGCAAATGACGGGATGGCCGAATTGGTCCAGCAATACCCTAAGCGTTTTCCAGGTTTCATTGCCTCCTTGCCAATGAACGATCCCGAGGGGCTCCTAACTGAAGCAAACCGAGCCATCAAGGACCTTGGAGCAGTAGGTGTCCAAGTGTTTACTAACGTCCTTGGCCGACCCCTGACCAAACCTGAGACGATGCCGCTCTTCGACCTCATGGCGAAACTGGACCGGCCCATCTGGATGCATCCAGCCCGTGGGGCTGATTTTGCGGATTACAAAGGTGAAGCGAAAAGCCACTATGAAATCTGGTTCGTTTTTGGTTGGCCCTACGAGACCAGTGTGGCCATGGCCCATATGGTCTTCTCAGGGCTATTTGACAGACATCCTGACCTTAAAATAATTACCCACCATCTGGGCGGCATGATTCCATATTTTGAGGGTCGTGTGGGGCCGGGATGGGATCAGTTGGGCACCCGGACTTCTGATGAAGACTATACCCTTTTATTAAAGAAGTTGAAAAAAAGGCCCCTTGACTACTTCCGACTCTTCTACGCGGACACTGCCCTCTTTGGGGCACGCGAAGGAACGATATGTGGGTTGAAATTCTTTGGAGCAAACAGAGTCCTTTTCGCTTCGGATTCGCCATTTGACCCGGAAAAAGGATCGGCCTATATCCGCTCGACCATTGAGATCATAGACAGTTTGGATATTAAGCCGGCAGAGCGCCAGGCCATCTATGAGGGGAATGCCCGACGGCTCCTGAAATTGAAATAACAGAAGTGGGTTGTCATGGCTATATCCATAATTTTAGATACAGCACCAGGATGATTAACGGTAGAGCTGGTATCAGATTCCCCACCCTCACCTTTTGCAATCCGAGAATATTGATTCCAATCCCCATCACAATCACTCCACCCACCGAGGTCAATTCCCTGATCATCGCAGGAGTGAAGAACGATTGAAGCTTCCAAGCTAATAAAGTCAACCCTCCTTGATACAGCAAGATGGGAACGGAGGAACCTAAAACACCTATTCCCATACTTGCGGCAAAGGGGATCGAGATGATTCCATCCATCACGGCTTTGGTGACTAAAATCGAATGATCACCTTTGAGACCGTCGGTAATGCTTCCAACGATCGCCATGGAGCCCACACAGAATAAGAGGCTGGTATAGATGAAGCCTTTAGCCGGACTCTTCTCTGTGAGGTGAAGACGCTTTTCCAGCGAACTTCCAAGTTTATCCAGGCGGCCTTCGATATTGATCAGTTCTCCAAGGGCCGCCCCGAGGACCAAACTGATCAGAATAAGGATGAGTTCCTTACCCTGAATCGCCATCGTCAACCCTACAACAATGCTGAAAAGCCCCATCACCTGCAGCGCCGTCTGGCTGACCCGCTCCGGAAAGCCCTTACGGAACAATAACCCCAACGTGCCCCCCGCGACAATTGCGATAGCGTTGATGATTGTTCCCATCGAAAACCTCTCTTTACATGATTGGTTTTGAAATCACTATAAGATACGGATGGAGTCCTGGCAATATTCTTTACTTCTTCTTTGGCTCATTTGGGGAGGCCTCCAACAAAGTATACAGCTGATCAATGATGTGGTAAAATACAAATCAGTCATTTTTATTTACGCAAAAGGAGAACCCGATGAAGGTCATCTTTCACTCGCGATTTTATGAGGTCTACACTTCCGATCCGGCGGCCGCTTCGGGAAGGATGGAACCCATGGTGAAGGCATTAGAGAAAGAGTATGAATTCATTGAACCGGGCCCGGCTTCAGAGGGGGATCTGGGGAGAGTTCATGGAAGGCAGCATATTCAATCGGTCAAGAGTGAACCGATCGTTTATGAAATCGGTCTGCTTGCAGCAGGCGGAGCCATTCAAGCAGCGGAAATGGCTTTTGAAGGCCAACCCGCTTTCGGCCTGATCCGGCCTCCGGGACACCATGCCAGTCCCCATTCGTGCTGGGGTTTCTGTTATTTCAATAATATTGCCATCGCAATCAAAAAGCTCATGAAGGAAGAGAAGATCAAAAGTGCCCTCATTCTCGATTTTGATCTCCATTTCGGGGATGGCACGGCTAATACCTTCAGCGGTTCTGATGCAGTGAGTTACTTCCATCCCGAAGGAACAAATCGGGAGGCCTTCCTAAAAGACCTTCAACGATGTCTTCAAACAGAAAGATCCTACGAAATCATTGCTATCTCCGCAGGGTTTGACCACCATGAAGAGGACTGGGGAGGTTTGCTCAAGACCGAGGACTATCTCTCCATTGGAAGATGGGCAAAAGAGTTCTCCCTTGAAAAATGCCAAGGAAGACGATTTGGCGTCCTCGAAGGAGGCTATAACCACTCTGTTCTCGGGAGAAATGTGAGGAGTTTTCTTCAGGGATTCGGTAATTGACATCCATAGGACATCCTCCCCAATCGGGAGAAGGCGTGTGAAATTTTGTCCCTAAAGGTTAGGAGGGATTGACAAACTCTTATTGACTTCATAAAATTCGGCCCAGCATGATGAGAAGATTGATGAATACCAGATCGCATTCTAAAAAACTGGGGAGGACAAAATGAAGACGAAGGCAAAAGGGACAGATGTTTATTGGAACCCTATGATGGAGACCCTTCCATTGGAGAGATTGAGAGATCTTCAGGTCAAAAAATTTAAGAAGATTTTGGAGTGGGCCTATGAGAGGTCGAAATTTCATCGAAGCCTCTATCAGGGGGCAGGGCTTGAACCTGGGGATATCAAATCCTATGAAGATATCATCAAAGTTCCCAAAGTGGAAAAGGCGATGATGAGAGATATTCAAAGAAAGGACCCTTTCCCATATGGGGATGCCCTCTGTGTCCCTTTGGAAGAGGTCACCGAATTCAGACAGACCAGCGGGACCACCGGAACACCCGTTTATCAGCCCGACACCTGGCAGGACTGGGAGTGGTGGTCCGAAGCCTGGGCTTACCTGCTTTACGCTCAAGGCTACCGAAGAACGGACAGGGTATTCCTTCCCTTTGGATACAATATTTTTGTCGCCTTTTGGGCGGGTCATTATGCGGCTGAGAAGATCGGTTGTGAAGTCATTCCGGGCGGAGTGCTCGATACAGAGGCTCGGATTCTCAAAATACAGGAGCTTCGCGCCACTGCCATGATGGCAACCCCGACCTATGTATTGGGAATGGCCGACACGGCGAGAAAGAAATTAGGAATCGATCCGGCACGGGATCTCACCATCCGAAAGATCACGTGCGCCGGCGAACCAGGCGCCAGCATCCCATCCACCAAGCAGAGAATGGAGGAGACCTGGGGGGCCAAGGTCTATGATCATGTGGGTGCAACAGAGATCGGGGCATGGGGCTTCGAATGCACGGCCCAACCAGGGGGCATGCATGTGAATGAGGCTCTTTTTCTCCTTCAGTTGGAGGATCTGGAAACAGGCAAGATCATCGAAGAACCAGGCCGGAAGGGAAAACTTGTCATTACGGCCCTGGATCGGATTGCCCAACCCTGCATTCAATTCGATTCCAAGGATATGGCAGAATGGTCGAAGGATCCCTGTCCTTGCGGAAGAACATTTCGCATCATTAAAGGAGGGGTGGTTGGAAGGGCTGATGATATTACCAAGATCAAAGGCGTTCTCGTGGCCCCTTCTGCGATTGAAGAGGTGGTCCGTTCCATCAAGGGTTTGAGTAACGAGTTTGAGGTAGTGGTCACAAAAAAGGGAGATCTTGACGATATCACGCTCAAGATTGAAATTTTACCAGATGAGGAGAAGAATCGTGAAATGATCCTCACCCAATTGAAAGATCAACTTCGGTTGAAAACAAACCTGGGTTATAACATCGAAGTTCATCCTTACAATTCCTTGCCTCGCTACGAGGTCAAGGCTAAACGATTCAAAGACCTGAGGAAACACGGATAATGGAGAATCTCAAAATTCCAAATGTCAAAATCCCTGCCTTCGCCGGAGCGGCTTCGCGCAGGCAGGCAAATGTCAAATGAATGTCAAATTACAGAATCAAAGGGTTTAACATTTGAACTTTGGAATTGATTTGACATTGATTCACCTTTGGTTCATCACTTCGTGCGAGCTTTGCCATTTGACATTAGGCCTGATAAGGAGGATTTATGAACCGAAGAGAAATGAAAAAAATAGATACAAGAATCAAAACCATCAAGAAGGTTGCTCAGGAATTAAAAAAGCTCTCAGTCGGCATACCCGCAGTCGACCGAAACACCGAGCGAATCCTCGCGTCTGTGAAGATGCTGGAGATCAATATCACTGATATTTTAGATTTGAGATTTTAGATTTAGGATTTTAGATCTGAAATCTTAAATCGGAAATCTGAAATATTTCCATTAGAGTCTGATCCATCTGGGAACCACAACAATCCCTGAACCTGTCACCGTGAATCGCTTTGCATCTTCATCCAGATCGTAACCGATTTCCGTACCCTGGGGGATCTGCACGTCCTTATCAATGATCGTCCTCCGGATTTTCGCATACCTTCCAACATCGACACCCTCCATAAGGATGGAATCCTCAACCTCAGCGTAACTGTGAACCACCACTTTCGGTGAGAGGATCGATCTCTTGACACTCCCTCCACTGATGATACAACCATTTGAAATGATAGAGTTGAAGGCTGTCCCCATTCTACCCTCCTCCGCCCATACGGTCTTGGCGGGAGGATGATGCGATTGGTAGGTCAGGATGGGCCATTGGGGATCATAGAGATTGAGTTGTGGGGTAACAGAGATGAGATCCATGTTTACCTCGAAGTAGGCATCGATCGTCCCTACATCCCTCCAATATCCTGTTCCTCCCCGATCCGCATGATTAAAATCGAAAGCGAAGACCCGATCCTTCCCAATCATCGCAGGAATGATATCTTTGCCAAAATCGTGTGTGGAATCAGATCGAGCATCCTCAATCAGCCGTTTCACCAATATCTCCGTATTGAAGACATAAACCCCCATGGAAGCCAAGATCCCTTCTGGGTCTCCTGGAATGGTCTTGGGTTCTTCAGGTTTCTCTTGGAATCCGACGATCCGCCAATCTCTCTCCACCTCTATCACACCGAACTCTCTCGATAGCTTTCGATCCATCCGAATGGCTGCTACGGTCAGATCAGCACTCTTTTCCAAATGGAGAGCAATCATCTTCCGGTAGTCCATCTTATAAATATGGTCTCCAGAGAGGATGAGGACGAGGTCAGGCATTTCTCGTTGTAGAGTATAGATATTTTGAAAAATCGCATCGGCTGTCCCCTGATACCAATGTTCGTCGATTCTTTGCTGGGCTGGAATGACCCCTATGAATTCTCCCAAGGGAGCTGAAAGGATGTTCCACCCTAATTGGATGTGGCGATGGAGTGAAATCGATTTATATTGGGTGAGAGCATAGATGCGGCGGACATCAGAATTGATACAATTCGAGAGGGTAAAGTCGATAATCCGATAAATCGCACCAAAACAGACAGCAGGTTTGGCTCGATCTCGTGTAAGAGGGTAAAGTCTCTCCCCTCTTCCGCCAGCTAAGATCATGGCCAAGACATTCTTCACCGGGCCTTACCTTTTTCTAAAAGTACTCGTATTTTATCTTTCAACTCTCCGAGATCGGCCGACTTCGTCACATAGGCGTCTGCTGCCCAGCTCATAAAGTCCTCCCGATATCCGGAATAAGAAGTATGGAGGATGATGGGGATCTTTCTCTCCTTCCCGACGATCCGGCCGAGGGCTTCCATCCCATCCATCACGGGCATGACGATGTCAAGGATGATCAAATCAGGCATTCCTTGTTCCAGTTGTTGGATGGCCTCTCTTCCATTCCCAGCGGTCAGAACCTCATATCCTTCCGACTTCAGCTCTTCCTCATAAAGAAGCCTTAGACTCTCTTCATCCTCAACGACGAGAATTCTCTTTTTCATACAATGATTATTGATAATCCTGTAGGAAAAAACAACCCTTTTTAAATTCTTTAAATTCCCCTCACCCTTCCCCTCTCCCCAGAACCTGCCTGCCGCAGGCAGTTGGAGAGGGTGGGGTTGAGGGGGACTCCGAACTACTGTACGGAATGGTTTCCCTCCGGGGCGGAAGCCCCTCTGGGGCGGAGCCAAACCGTTCCCTATCGAGCTCTAAACTTTCTATTTTCTTTCCACTTTTTTTCTCTGTTCCATAGCCAGTTTACACTCGGCGCAGATAAATCGAGGTAGGGTATGGGGATATGCAATCCGTTCCTCTCCAAACCCCCAATCGATGATATCCCTCACTAGTAACTCCTCTTTAAAGACATGCCCCAGGCAGAGGCCCATCCCACAGACAATGCAGATGGCCACCGCATCCTTATCAATTCCTTGCTTCGCACAGATATAACATTTCATCGTTCTCCCTCCAGAGTGTATGTATAAAAACTTACCATATCAATGATAAAAATGCCAAAGGATTTTTTATTGGAGGACAAAGAAGCAAAAGAGACTTGAAAGGAAAGTTCTCCTAAAACTCTTTTCTCAAGGAAAATGTCAATAGATTGGCATCAAAACTGTCGCGTCGATTGACGCGATCGTGCAAGTAAGTCCTTTCCAAGGTCAGGATAGGTGTCACCCATTTATTCTTATACCAGAAACTCAGGGTCGCGTCGGCATATTGTTGGCTATTCTCTTTCCATGTTTTCGCATAGCTCCCATTCACCCTGGCACCTAACCCTTTATAAATACCCTCATAACTGATCCCACCTGTATAAACTAAAGCGCTGGAATCAAAAACGAAGGTTTCAAAGGAGAAGGGGATTGCATCGAAGATATCCTTCTTATCCTGAATCTTTTCGTAGGTAATTGATCCGTCGAGAGAAAGCCCTGGAACAAAAACAGGTTGATAGCTCACTGTACCGATGAAATCTCTTACGTCGACACGGAATTCTTGGTCAGGATTGACCCTCCTCTTCCATAAGACCGTGCCTTTTAAACTCAAGTTATCAATGGGTGTATCATATTTTACTTTAATTTTCGCAATATTCTCACTTTCGGGTGAAATTCGGGTGTAGGGGTTATCAAAATTTGCTCCTTGGTACTCCCCAAAAAGAGTTAAAAATTTATAGGGCTTCCAGTCCGCGGAAGCAATCCACCCATTGGACAAAATCTTGGCATCGTTGGGATGTTTACCACCGTCAGATTGATTGTCCACAAAATTATCTCCGTGGATATCCCGGTACTGAACACGATAACCTGCCCTCAAGGTGAGATTCTCTTTTGGCAAATACTCCAATTGGAAGGTGCCGGTATGAGCCCACAGGTTAAAGTCCGTATCGGCATTGGCAGGGGCGGATAAAAATGGGTCGGGGTCGGTGTTGGCACGACCATCTTGGTTGATGGTATGGAATCGATAATCGGCATGAAAAATTAATTCTTTCCTTAAAAGATAGCTCAATCCAAACTCAAAAATGTGGGTGTTAGAATTGAAGCGTCCTCTTCCTGAATCGACCCCAATTTCTGGGACAGTCGCAAGATCGGCTTTTCCCTCGGAGTAGGCAAAAATATATCCTGCATCTAAATCCCATCGTCCTCCGAAATGGGTACGAGCTTTAATGGTGCTGACGTAGGTCCCAACGTGTTCATCTCGCTCCTCGAACTGGGGGCCGTCCATCTTATTCTTATTTTCAAAATTCCAGTAGGACTGTTTGATGTGAAAATTCCAACCCCCGATTGGGAAATCGGCAGACACAAAGTACTCGTTCAATCGCTCCTTGAAATCTTGATCCATCGCAAAGGGGAAACTATACCTGGGAACCCCTGCATCTCCATCCCTTTGAAAATGGCTGTAGCCAAGATTGAATTGGAAATCTTCTTTTGGAAAGAGGGCCACGGTGAGCGTCCCTCTTCTGCTTATCTGACTGAAATCGTGGTTATCGGTGAAGAAGAAGTTGTCCTCACGGTTGAAAAAATACTTGTACTCTTTGTAAGTGGCCACGACATCGTATGTCTTATTCTTCTTGATTTCTAACCGGGCCGATGGGAAAGGATCTCCTATATCTCTCGCGCTGAGACTGAAGGTATCGACCAACCCTTTCTTTTCATCAGGATTCTTGCCCCAGAGGCTGAAATCGAAAAGCCTCAGCCCTTCCATCAGGTTGACGACCTCTTTATATCGATTCCTCCCATCAATATCCGTGAAACGATAACCCAGCTCGATTGCCCCTCCCCACTGGAAGCCCCCAAACGGCAACCCGGAATCTTCCGACCGAGCGTCATGGATCGGGAAAAGGTGGAAAAAGGAAATGCAGAATATCACAAGTATGGCTTTGGTAAAAGATCCTCTCATCCTTTCCCCCTTTCTCACTGCAAGAACCGGCTACTGAAATTGGATCCGTGGATCTGTGCATGACAATTGACACAGGAAAATTTTGGAAAATGGCGTTGGCCGTGACATTCAAGACAAACGGTTCGAACATCGCGGCGGATCAAGAGGAACCGATTCGGAGACCCATGGGGTGAGTGACAGGTGCTACATCCTTCTACCTTGACGGAGGCATGCTCAAAAACCCAAGGGCCCCTTTTCTCAGGGTGGCATTTAAAACAAACATCATCATTAAATTTATTCCATTTCTTCAAGCTGGCCCTTGTCCGGGTCCCGTGAGGTGTATGACAGTCAGAGCATTTCAGCGCCCCTTCTAATACTTTATGCCTGGTGGGAAGATAAAATTTGGATTTAACTTCTTGGTGGCAGGAAAAACAGAGAGCTGTCTCTTTCCCCTTCAAAAGGTTCTTGGTAATCTGGGTTCCATGAATTTGGTGGCAGTCATTACATCCGACCGCACTTAGCCTGTGGACCCCCCTATTGAACTGAAAAAATGTCTTCTCCTTCTGATGGCATCTGAGACAGGCCTCACCTAGGACTTTTGGGCCTCCGTACTTTAAAGATAAAATGAACCCCTTCCCTTCAGACTCAGCATGTTTTTCTCCGGGACCATGGCAGGATTCACACCCCTTCTTATCAGGGGGAACCTTGGGGTCAAGTATATTCTTCCAATGAGGGTTATCCCTTTTGAAACCCTCATAAAGGTCAGGATGGCATTCTTTGCAAGCTTCGGCTCCTATATACCCTTCCTCTTGGGCCTTCACCTTCTCCTGGCTGAAGGAACTAAAACTGATGAAGGATACCGCAATGGCTAAGACGATAATCAACATCGCCCAATACCTGCTCCGATTCATAATTGTCTCCTTCATCAAATATTTGTTAAGTATCCTCATTGATGGTCAATGAACCAAAAACGCCAATACACACATAAACTGACAATTTACCCCGCAAGAAAGCCCCGTCATTTATGCCGGGGATGTTATAAATAGAAAGCATCAACTCCTTGTAAAGGCGGCGGCAAAGCCCCACCTTTCTAACGGGGTTTGCTTCTTAATCCCCACTCCCTTCTTTAGGGTGGAAAGGATTGTCTCCTGAAAATCTCCTTACGGATTGACCACAATCGTGCTGTAGTCTCTTGCGTTGCGATCACCCGCAGGTCGAACCCATGGTCTTGCTGGTGCTCCGAGAGCCCTCAGCGAATCCTGTAGGATCTGGGCAGCATATTTGACGTTATGGACATAGGCGCAATTTCCAGCCTTATACATAAATGACAGGTTGAATGCAGCGGTCAGGGTGTTCGTTGTCCAGGCTCGGAACTGACCACCTTTATTGTCAAAGAAGTACGGATAGGAATCCGGGTTGTAAAAAATTCCTTTTGCACCAAGTGCTGCCTTGACTTGGCCGAAGAGCCCTGTATCGGGATTGAGCGTCCCTATCTCTTCATAGGCCGTTTTAGGCTCCCCGTCTCCGTCATAATCAGCGGAAGCTGGAATCGCCTGGAAACTGGCAACATTTCCATGACACTGCTGGCAGACTTCTATCCTCGGCTTCCAGGTATGCCCTCCTTCCGTCCCATCAGCACTCGCCTCACCCATATGGCATCCCATGCAGTTCTGCTGCTGGTGGTCAGTGTTGCCAGATGTATACTTCTGCGGGGTACCGCCAAAGATAAACTCCCAAGTATTTCTGCTCCAGATGATGGCTCCAGCCTCCAAGTAGTGAGGATTCTGGAAGCTGACCCCCGTTGAACTGATGACCTTGTCAGGATCCCTATAAGGGTCAACCCCTTTACTCTTGATATTGAGATAGACCGTTAATCCACTCTCTCGACCCTGGTGGCAGAAGAGGCAGATAATCCCATTTCCCACGTTGGATGGAATATCTGTCCCGTCCATAAACTTATTGATCCCACCCCTCGGATTCTTTACCGGATCGACAAAGAAACTATTATAGGAAAGCTTAACGGGAACACGAATATTTTGACCTGAACCATTTTGGTCCTTATGTGGATCATGACAGGTAATGCAGACAACGGTGGCATCCCCCCATAAAACCTGAGCGCTTGGAGTACCCTGGCGATCCATCATATAATCAACAGTTCCCAACCCGTGGTGGCACTGGTTGCAGGCATAATTGTTGATCAAAACCACCTGATCAGTAAGATTGGCAGCCCCAAGATAGACATTTGCCGGATCTGGAGTCTGGGTCAACTTAAAACTGGTATTACTTTTGTTTTGAAGGCTATTCAATCCACCCGATCCCGTGATGCTCATGTCAAATGGGTAAGTGGGTTGGTGGGAAGAACCATACTCAAACGAACTGAATTCTTTAAAAGGTGTCGCTTCCTTATCTGCGTGACCACTTCTGCGGTATTGTCCCCCGATGTTATTGTTATGAGTTGAACTCAAATCGATGAACGTTCCATCCTTCTTCTTTCCCCATGTCGTATATTTGAGTTTCCCTTGGGTATGGCAGCTCTGACAGAGGGTCTCTGTATTGGTGTTCATATCTCGGACTTCGAAGTTGATCGCTTCGGTGATTGGAATAAAAACGTTGAGGGTACCCGTTCCACTCCCTGCCTTTTTGTAGGTAACTGGGACCTTTGCAACAATGCCTATCTTGTCAGTCCCTAATTGTGCAATAAGCTGATCTCTCGCCGGATCTTCACGGGTCTCAAGGACCAAGGTTTGATCAAAAACCCCGATGATCAGATTTTGGTTATCGACCGTATTACTCACAAGAAAGCCTGCATTATCTAATGTCGCTTCCACAGTAACAGGGGCTCCTGCATTGGCAGCATCGTTTGGAAGATTAACTGTGGCTGAAGCCTTTCCAGAAATCAAAAGGGTATCCCCTGGCCGGACCCTTCCCAAAAAACCTCCCGTTGAAAAAGTGAATCGGTCAGCAACCCCATCGCTGCTGTTGCTCACTATCCCGGTCCCCTGAACAATGACAGGTTGGGGATTATTGAATGCAGATCCGCGAGTCCAGACACCATTGGCTCTATCTTGAGCCCCATCATTATTAATTTTATACGGTTTATTGTTGACATAGAAAATTTCACGACCTTCGACCGGTGTGACGGCTGTGACATTAGAACCGGCCATCCCGGTTACTTTCACCGTTGTGTCCACGATGGCCGGTTGGTTCCCACTGGGCCCAACGATGTGAGAATCGTGGCAAGCCCCACAGCTTACCTGAGGGCTTGGCATATTCCCTTGAGCGATCTTCTTCCTAAACTGAGGGTACGGTAAGGCATAATTGTGGCAGACGCTGCATTCTTCGATTCGGTCATTTTGTGTCACAAATTCAGATTGATTTGATTTGAATAGAGAAACTAATTCAGAATCAGCAGTGGTTCTTGCTTGTTTTGGCCCATTTTTCTTCTGATCGAAATATTTTCCGGGTTTGCGGTTTTGGTTCGCATGGGCGGTCATCAAAAACTCTTGTCGGGGGAACTCGTGAGTCTCATTGTGGCAATTAATACATACCTTTGCCTGTGGTATTGGAACAGGGATTGAACCCAATCCAAAATGGGCGAGCCCGCTTCCGTGACAACTCTCACAACCCACAAAATCTTTTGAAGTGGGGCTGGAAGAGGGCGTGTAGTGTAGGGAACTAACAAACCCCTCTGGGATCGTGTAGAAGGGGTTCCCCGCTCGAGTTGTGGATAGGTTGAAAGGGAGATAATCAGGACTGACCAGCCCTGAAAGGGTGTCTTCCACCGAGGGATTATTATCAACCCAGGTTTGATGGCAATCAATGCAGGTTTGGGTCCCCACCTTTCCCCTCTGTGCTTCCACATTTCTCGTTACAGCAAAAACAGATAAAATCATAAAAAAGGAGAGCAACAGTACCCACTTAATTTTAATTTTGCGTCGAACCTTCATGCTTTCCTCCTTCCTTAGGATTTGGTCAGGATTTGGTCCCCAAATTTACTAAAAATAATAGAAATCCTTAAAGTTCAATTATTCCAGAAAAAAAGGAATGAAATTTTAATATCTCCACCCCGTAAAAAAAACATAGAAATCGGAAAAAACTTCTTTTGAAGAATCAAGAGGAAAAATTTCAGAAAGTAAACCCCGTTAGAAATTCCAGCGGGGCATTAAGCCCTGCCGGAATTATTATAAAATCTAACCCCGCCGCAGAGCAGCGGGGCATTATTTCTAACGGGGTAAATATCTTTGTCTAATTGGTCGAACCAATCGTTTTCCCCTTTCCTTTCGGTCAAATTGAAATTTCATTCTTCCAATATCGCTTGAAGCCTTTGAGAATAAACTTGAATGCAATGGCCATACAGTTTGTTCCAACCCTATAAGAACATGTTGAAAAAGTAAATGGGGTGAAACCTGTATTTTGGGGTAAAAAAAACTGTATTTTAATGTTGGTTTGACAGAAGCCCTAAGATCAAGAAAACTCCAGAATCCCCATGTGCAATCTCACGTCTTTCTTACAGAAGTTGATTAATCCAGCGATATAGGCTAAAATTTTTTAAATGAGGAAAGATTCAAAATGAAAAAAGAGACAGTGATTCTCGCCGTCGTGATTGCATTTATTGCTGGATTTATAACCGGTGCAACCGTGGCGATCCTTAAAGGGAAAAAGGGAGGGGAGAAGGTTGTCGCGGTCCCAAAACCACAAGGAGCTCTCCAGATGCCTCCGATGCCTGCTCCTCAAGGCCCCACTCCTGCCGAAGTTGCTTCGAAAATCCAGACTCTGAAAGATATCGTCAAGAAGGATCCCAAAAATCTCTCCGCCTGGGTGGAGATCGGAAACCTCTATTTTGATTCCAATCAACCGAAAGAGGCCATTGAGGCTTACACTCAATATCTCTCTATCAAGCCGGATAATCCAGACGTCAGAACAGATCTGGGGATCATGTATCGAAACTCAGGACAATTTGACAAGGCCCTTGAAGAGTTTGGGAAGGCCGCCCAGATCGATCCAAAACATATCAATAGCCGATACAATCTCGGTCTGGTCCTCCTTCATGACAAACAGGATATGAAAGGAGCGATCAAGGCCTGGGAAGAATATCTAAGAGTGGACTCCAAAAGCGAGAGGGCTGAGCGGATAAAGGTTCAAATGGAAAAACTAAAAAAGATGGTCAAATAGAATAATAGTTCGGAGTTAGGAGTTCAGAGTTCGGAGTAAAAACAATACGACAAGAGAACAGAATCTGAAAATTCCTGTTAAATACCCGTTTAGGTTCTTGAGAAAATGACAAAGGAAATAGATAAAGAAAAAGAAGAGGAACTCGAAGAGGCAAAGGAATTATTTAAGGAAGGCTTAAGGAAAATCTTCAAGGCCACTAAGAAGGTCACCGGAAAAATTGTCGAAGGCTTCCGTGAAGGATATGCAAAAGACATCTCCAAAAAAAGATGAATAGGTTCAGGTTTACGTTCACTCCGTTCACAGGTTTAGGTTTAGATTCAAATTTAGATTTTTTCTCAATCTCAACCTTAACCTCAGCCTTAACCTTATCCTTTTACCCTTTCATAACTCCTACTTGGACGTTTCTGAACCTGCCTGGCGCTGCACCGTGCCCGACATGAGCCACCTGGCCAGGCTCGCCCTTTCCGCAATTCGGTGTCCCCCACATCTGCCAATGGCCCTGATTTGCGATGGCATCACAGGAATTCCAGAACTGTGGGGTAATCCCCGTGTAGGTAGGATTCTTAACCATTTCTCCAAGCTTCCCGTCCTTAATCTCCCATCCGATTTCCGTCCCAAATTGGAAGTTGATCCTTTTATCATCAATGGACCAGCTTCGATTGGTGCTCAAAAGAAGGCCTTCTTCCGTATCACCGATCATCCCTTCTAACGTCCACTCTCCTGGTTCGATGTTGATATTGGTCATCCGGATGAGGGGGATCCGATTCCAACCGTCCGCCCTCATCGTGCCATTGCTTTCTTTCCCCAGATAATGCGCTGTCTCTCTGGATGTCAAAAGATTGACCAGGATCCCTCGAGAGATAATGGGAACCTTTTGGGCCTTGATTCCCTCATCGTCATACCCGAAGGTTCCCAGTCCTCCTAAAAAGGTCGCATCGGCCACGACACTCACCATCTCTGAACCGTATTTAAAATGACCAACCATCTCTGGTTTTAAAAAACTGGTGCCTGCATAACTAACTTCTGTCCCGAGGATCCGGTCGAGTTCAATGGGATGGCCGATCGATTCATGAATCTGAAGGGCCAATTGGGAACTGTCCAATATCAGGGTGGTCACCTTTGATGGGCAGGGTTTCGCTGAAAGAAGCTGGGTAGCTTCTTCAGCCACCCCTTCTGCATGATCCCTAAGGGAAAGATGCTCAATCCATTCATAACCCTTGGTTGCAAAATTTCCCCGAAAGGAGTTGGGATAGGATCGAACCTGAACCTCTCCGCCTTCTATCGCAGTGGCTGAAATTCCTGCACCGCACTCCACAATCTCCTGCTCGATATAGGAACCCTCGGTGGAAGCGAATGTCTTCTCCGTCTTATAACAACCCATGAAGGACTCTGAAATCTTGACCTTTTTATTCCTACGAATGATCTCATCCGCCTTGAGGAGGAGATCCAGTTTTGTCTCGGGGGAGACTCCAAATGGATCGCTCGACGTGGCAGTTTGATATTGACCCACCACTGTTGAAGCAGGAGAGAAAAAGATATCTTTCCCTTTGGCCTTCGAACTGGATTTGGCAATCTTCAATGCCTTGCCTAACACAACCTCCATCTCTCTCTTATGAACCTTTGAACTGCAGGCAAATCCCCATGCCCCTTGGAAGAGAACCCTGACTCCGAAGCCGCAATCCTCGTCATGGGTCAATGCCTCCACTTTACCATTCTTTACTTCGATCTCTTCGTTTTGGCGACGAACAGCTCGAATATCAGCGTAATCCACTCGCTTCAACTTAGCCAAGTCAAGAATCTGATGAATGAGATCTTTCATGCCTCTCCCCTGTCTTGATCCTTCTCCAAATCCGAAATTCGAATATCGAAATCCGAAACAAATCCAAAATTCAAATTTTCAAAACTTTAAAAAATGTTTCTTTGGGTCATTTTACATTTTGAACATTTGTGCTTGTTTCGAATTTCGGATTTCGTGCTTCGGATTTCCGCTACAGCGCCGAGACTCCCGAAAAGTTAAATCCATCCACTTTGATGGCCGGTGCGACCGTGCCTGTGATAAAACGTCTTGAGTAGATCGTTCCTTCGGAACAGATCCTTCGATCCCTGGAGACGGCGCTCACCCGTGAAAGGGCCCTCAGGATCGATTCGGTAAACCTCAGATTCTTGATCGAGCTTTTGACTTCACCCTCTTCAATCAAAAAGGTTCCGTCTCGAGTCATACCTGTTAGAACAACTTTCATGGGTTCGACCACGTTGGTATAGTGGAATCGCGTGACATAGATTCCTTTCCGGACAGACTTGACCATCTCCTCCAGGGAGGTCTCTCCTCCCTTCATAAAGAGATTGATGGGGATTGGACCTTCTGTATTGGGTGCAATGAGGCCGTGCCCCGTGGAACTCTTCCCCTCCCGGCCCGCAGTGAAGGAGTCATAGGTCACCCCTCTTGCCACCCCTTCTTCAAAGAAAGTCACCTTCTGCTTTGGAATGCCCTCAAAGTCAAAAGGAACCTGTAATCCTCCTGGGTCAAGGCCATCATCATAGATTGTCACCTTTTCGTCCACTATCTTTTTGCCAAATTCGTTGCAGAAGAAACTTCTGCCCTCTTGTACCGCCAACGCGTGAAAACCCAAATAGCCCAGAAAGGAAAGGAGTTCACTCACTGCATAGGGTTCTAAAACGACCTCGTACTCCCCAGGATCGATCTGAATGGGTCCTCCCTTCGATGCCTTCCCGATCGCCTCTCGGGCTAAAGAACCGAGGTCCAATTGATCAGGGTCCCTCGATACAAAACTGGCATAACCGGAGCCTCTCTCATCTTCGGCGATCAGATGGAGAAAGAGGTCAGAATATCTCTGATAGGCTTCCACCCCTAAGGAATTGACCACTGCCAACTCCACCTTTCCATGGGAAAAGGCCCCCGAGGCCTTAAACCCCTTGTTCTTCACTATCGTGAAGATATCTTTGATCACCTTCACTTTCCTGTCTGGGGTGAGATGGTCAATCCTTTTATAAAACGTATCCGCCACAGGAATAGGCCTTGGTTTTGGCAAAGAAATGAATTCTTCATTGGGATGCTGTATCTTGGCAAGGGAAATCGCCTTTTGAAGGGAATCCTTCACCGAAGAAGACCTGAGGAGATTTGTTGTGACGACGGCGATCTTCTTCTCCAAAACCACTCTTAAAATCAATGTTCCGTTCCGTTCCGCGACATGCTGATGAATGGTAGATTGCGTAAAGCGGGTCAGCGAAGAGTCTTCTGTCAATACGATAGCCTCTGTCTGTTCGGCAGGGGAATCTTGAATTACTTTTTTTAGTAAACGGAAGCAAGCCTCTGTCCCGATCATCCTTCCGATCCCCCTTTCTTTCTCCCCTCACCCCTATCCCTCTCCCCAGTGAGACTGTGTCGTAATGATGAGGGAGGGTAGATTTCGACGGGACAGGCAGTCAGGTTCCTCAGCTTTAGAATGCGGTCGTTTAAAGTTATGGGTCACCGGCCTTTTTAGAAATGGGTTTCTTTTCATGGGCTTGGATCCCCGAAGTTAAGCAATGAAAGGTTCCCGCCCTAAAGCTTCGTCGCCCGACCGCCTGTTCCGTCTTGCAACGGGAATAGTTTCTCGTTAATCATGACACAGTCTCAGTGGGGAGAGGGGAGGGCGAGGGGGTCTTCTTCCGAAAATCCAACAAGGCAGCTTGAATGGCCTTTTCAGCAAGGACAGAGCAATGAACTTTGGTGGGGGGGAGACCACCGAGAGCCTCTGTCACCATCTGATTCGAAATCGTGAAGGCCTCCTCGATCGTCTTCCCCTTGATCATTTCGGTAGTGATGCTCGATGCAGCAATAGCTGCACTACAGCCAAAGGTCAGAAACTTCGCATCGTTGATCCGATCTGCCTCCACTTTTATGAAAAGTCTCATCGTATCCCCACAGACAGGATTTTGTGCCTCTCCCACTCCATCTGGATTCTCCATTTCACCCATATTCCTCGGATGGATAAAATGATCCATGACAATCGGGTTATAAGAACCCATCTCTTCGACCATCCTAAGTCCTTTGTCTAAGTTACAAAGGGCAAAGCGGATAGCATCAAAAAGGTTGGGGCTAAGGTTTACCCCGACAATTTCTTAACCTCAGCCTTAACCTAAACCTACAATGTGGTGCGCTATGCTCTCTGCGCTATGCATTCGTTATTTACCCAAAGCCTTACGGGCAAACTCTCTCCCGAATTGAATGGCACTTTTTATTTCTTCTGGATCGGGAATATATTGAATTCCAAGTTCATTCTCCCAGACTTCAAATTTTTCCTCTCCAAGATTCTTTCTCATCTCCTTGATGGCGCCGCCTCCCCATCCATAAGACCCGAAGAGGCCAAAAATCTTCCCCTTCGGCCTTAACCCTCTCATATAGGTAAGGAAATCTCCCATCGTGGGAAACATCCCATTGTTCAGAGTAGGAGATCCCAAAAGGATGCCCTTTGCCTCCAACATCTCCTCGATAATGTCGCTTCGATGATTCGATCTGAGATGGAGGAGCTTTACCTCAGCCCCCTCCTCTATCAAACCTTTGAGGATAGCCTTTGCCACACTTTCAGTACTCCCCCACATCGTATCGTAGATGATGATGATCTTCCCCTTCGCTTTCCCCTGACTCCACTCCACATAGGCCTGTATGATTCGGCCGGGGTCCTTTCTCCAGATGAGTCCATGACTGGGCCCGATCATATCAATGGGGATTCCCATCTTTACCACCTCGTCCACTTTTTTCAAAATGAGTGGAGCGAGTGGCCATAGGATATTAGCATAATATTTGGCTGCATGTTTCATCGCCTCATCCCCCACCTCATCCTCAAATCTCTGAGAGGAAGCCAAATGCTGGCCAAAGGCATCGTTTGGTAATAGAACACGATCTTCTTTGATATAAGTAAACATGCTATCCGGCCAGTGAAGCATCGGGGCTTCTACAAAGGCAAGGGTCCGATGACCAATAGAGAGGGTGTCCCCGGTCTTCACGGTCCTGAAATTCAACGATCTCTTATAATGTTTTTCCAGTCCTTTCTTGCCTCTTTCAGAGGTGATCACGGTTGGGGTTCCTATCCGTTCGAAGATCTGAGGCAACGAACCAGAGTGATCCATTTCCACATGGTTCGAAATGATGATGTCAATTTTTGAAGGATCGATGATCTCCGAAATACGTCCTAACATCTCCAAATAGAAAGGGGCCTTTACTGTATCCACGAGGACGTTCTTCTCATCTAAGATCAAATAGGCGTTGTAAGTTGTCCCAAAAGGAGTGGAATAACCATGAAAGTCCCTCACATTCCAATCGATCGCTCCAACCCAATAAATCCCTTTCTTCAACTCCACGATCTCCATTTTCTACCTCCTTCTTTAATAGCGCTCTCTTTCGTTTCACTCCCCCGCAAGGGGTGAGGGCGGGGGTGAATGTCATTTTATTGAGTGCGTTTGTATTAATGACTCCAAACTCTTCTATCGAATTCGACCCACCGCTCCAAGATAGATTGATATTTCTTCCTTCCCATCCACCCCAATGAGACGATCTACCTCCTCGTCAAAAAAGGCGCCCGCTGTACAACACCCGAGGTTTAGCGCAGTGGCGGCTAAATAAAGATTCTGTCCAATATGACCGGCATCCATGTAGATGTAACGATATGCCCTCTCCCGATATTTCCACTTTGAGCGTTCGACGATCGCTGTCCAGACGAAGACACATGCGGCCTCCTCAAGCATCTCCTGACCCAATCCAGCCTCCTGAAGATTGCGACCAAAGTCTCCTTCCTTTAGAAAGATGAGCTGCGCCTCCTTCACATTGTAATGATAGATACCAGGCGGAATTTCTTCAACTCGGTTCGCTACGATATAAGTCTCAATGGGGTATAGGGCTCCAGCAGAGGGCGTAGCCCTAAAGTCAAATCCCCAGTCTCTTGAAGTAATCCCTTGTGTGGCCCAAATCAATTGGGAGAGTTCGGGAAAAGTGATAGATTGATGGGAAAATTCCCTGAAAGACCGTCTTTGAGCGATTACCTCCCAAAGGGTTTTTCCACCCTGTTGATTAGGAAGACGGATGGGGAAATGTTTCAATGGATAAGGAAAGTCTTTATAGGGAGAAGGTTGATGGGCCCAATTGAGACCCCCTTGTGGCATCGCATCTCTTCGGTATTTCGTCTCCTGATGATATAAATCCCCGGTTCCCTCTCTTCCTCGATTCATACAACACCTCCTTAAAATTTAATTAATAAAAATCGCATGAAAATGCAATGACTATCTTCGAAGTGTAAATGGACTCCAAAAAATGGAATGGTAATGTATACCCTGTTAAGTGACCACAAATCAACCTTCTTACCAAAGAATTAGCAATAATAGACAACCGAAGTTTATTATTGTAAATACATAACAGGGTGAAAAAAGCAGGGCTAAAGTCGGATCAGAAGCGTTGGGATAAAAGATTCAGGGGAAAGGAGTTCGCTTTTGGCAAAGAGGCCAATCTTTTTCTGAGAAGGCATATCAGACTCCTCCCAAAGGGGAAGGCCCTTGATATCGCTGCCGGCGAAGGAAGAAATGCGGTCTTTCTGGCCCAGCATGGATTCGATGTGGATGCGGTCGATATCTCAGAAATGGGTTTGAGAAAAGCCAGAAAATTGGCTAAAGAGATGGGGGTTAAGATCCATACGGTTCTTGTTGACATCAACACCTATCAAATTGGAAAGAGCCAATACGATCTCATTGCCAACTTTTACTTTCTCAACCGGCGTCTCATTTCAGGAATTAAAAAAGGACTGAAAAAAGAAGGGAGGGTCATCTTTGAAACGTATCTCCTTGAGCAGAGGACGCTCGGCACAGGAGGACCTAAGCATGCTAAATATTTTTTGAAGCCAAACGAACTTCTCCGACTCTTTCAAGACTTCCGAATTCTATTCCATCGTGAGGGTATTTTTAAAGAGGGTGGGAGAAGGAAAGCGATTGCCAGTCTCATCGCCGAAAAAATATAAAGAGGGGGTTACGATGACAAAATATAGAGGGGTGTTAACATCTGTTATTGAGGCGATTGGTGAGACACCGATTGTTGAGCTAAGCCGCTTTACAAAGGGTGCCGAAGGCCGTATTCTTGCAAAGCTAGAATATCTAAATCCCGGTTTTTCAAAGAAGGATCGTATTGCTAGGCAAATCATCGAGGATGCTGAAGCCCAAGGTATCCTGAAGCCAGGACAAACGGTGGTTGAGCTCACGAGTGGCAATACAGGAACGGGGTTGGCCATAGTGTGTGGTGTTAAAGGGTATCCGTTTGTGGCAGTGATGTCGAAGGGAAACTCAGTGGAAAGAGCTCATATGATGTCGGCGTTAGGTGCAGAAGTTATACTCGTCGATCAGTTGCCGAGTTCTAAGCCAGGTCAAGTGTCGGGTGGGGATCTTGAACTTGTGGAACGAGAGGCAGAAAGGATTTTTAGAGAACGAAATGCGTTTCGGGCAGACCAGTTTCGCCTTGAGAGCAATGCACGAGCTCACTATTTGCACACAGGGCCAGAGATCCTTGATCAGACGGGTGGGGTGATTCATGCTTTCTGCGACTTTGTCGGTACAGGAGGGTCATTTGCAGGATGTGCAGCTGCGTTCAAGGAGTATGATTCAAAGATCTCATGCTATGTGGTTGAGCCGGAAGGAGCGGCTGTGTTGGCAGGTGAATCTGTGACGAACCCCAATCATCGCATCCAGGGTGGTGGATATTCGATGAAACATCTTTCAATGCTCAAGCCTGAGCATATAGATGGCTACATTAAGGTAAGAGACGAAGAGGCCATAGAGGCAGCGAGGAGATTAGCCAGAAAAGAGGGTATCTTTGCAGGTTTCTCATCGGGAGCAAATGTTGCGGCAGCAATGAAATTACTTAAAGGTACATTCAAGCGTAAAACGATAGTGGTTTTGCTCAATGATTCAGGATTAAAGTACCTAAGCACCGATTTGTGGGGCTAGATCATTTGAACTAGGAATAAAAAGACTCTTTAGTTCGATTAAAATAGCCGAATTGAAGAGAAGAAAATTCTTTCTTTAGAATATCGATCATCTTGGAGATTCCTATTCCCTCTCCTCTTCCCATGACTTTGAGATAGAGGTCGGGATCGATGTTAAGGTTTCGCATTTGGATGAGATCGAGGTGAGTTTTTCTGATGAACCCAATCAATCCCTCCACTTCTTTTCCGCGATCTGTGAAGCCAGGGAAAACAAGAAGGTTGATGGAAGTATAGATGCCTTTATCCTTTGCCAGGGTCATGGAATCGACCACCTCCCGAAACGAATATCCTCTGGGTCTGTGATAGCGTCGGTAGTAGTTTGGATGGGGACTGTTGAGGGTCACCCGAATGCTGTCGAGCCCTGCCTCAACTAACTTTTTCACCCGTTTTGGAAAACTTCCGTTGGTATTGAGGTTGATCGTTCCTCGGTCGGTCTGCTCCCGCATCTGCCGAATCGATCTCTCTAAGAGCCGCCATTGAACCAATGGCTCACCTTCACATCCCTGACCAAAACTGACAATCGCATCTTCTGCCTTTTCCAGATGAGGCAAAGCAACATCCAAAACTTCACTTGATGTGGGTACGAAACGGATTCTCTCCTGGGAAGCAGGGCAACATTCAGAAGGTTGCAGGGAGATACAGCCTATACATTCTGCGTTGCAAATCGGGGAGGTGGGTAATGGACATTCCCACCTTCGGAAAAAAACATTCTTTGCCGCAAAACAATGATATTCCAAAGCGCACTTGGCGAGTTGGTAGAAGAGACGATTCTTTGGATTTTTTTTAAGAACGGTATGGACCTTTCTTTTTAGAAGACGGTCATTCTCAAAATATTTTGGATCCCAATGGGGATCTGGGTCGATGAGTAAACCGGTGGCCCAAAACCTTCCGTTTTTCCAACCCACGGAACTATAAGCCCATAGTGGAAGGGTGAAGGCGCTTGGCCTCAGTTGGGTGGCCGGAAGGAGTGTACGGATATATCCCGGCGGAAGGAAAGCGGCCACGGCTGTACAGTCAACTTCCTTCCGACCCATCCCCATCTTTTCTGATAAAATGAAGGATTTTCTCCCCTCATTCCATCCAATCGGGATCCTGCCGGGCAAAGTGAAAAGCTGACTCCCCATGGGCAGGGGAATCAGTTCAGAAGGATGGGGGAGAGCCAGCCGATCTCCGGATTGACCTGCTAATTTCAGATCAGGATGATTAAAGACCTTTCCTTCTGGATTTGATATGATGAGACTGGGGTATTCAAAACCCATAGCATGCTTAGGAAGGATACTTTCTTTCTCCTCTAGACTTTTTCAGGCAACTTCTGACATTTTTCCTCTTCAAGGCCGCCTTCAATCGATTGCTTTTGGCTCGCTTCTTCATGTTTGCCTCCGTCCTTTTTCGAGTGTCGAGAGCAGAAAATAGAGGGTGGTCTTTCCCCTTCTACTCACCCCTTACCGCCTTCCACCCTCCATCGCTATTTGACTAACCAGATTCCAGAAACAATCAGTGCAGTCCCGATCATCCTCGGAAGGGTGATTCCTTCTTTAAGGATCAACACGCTCAGGAGTGTAGTGACCAGTGGATAGCAGGCTGCAATTGGAACGATCTTAGAGGTCGCTTCCATCTTTAAGGCCATATAATAGGTCCACATCCCAAGAAGACCTGCCATGATGCCACTGGCCCCAAAAATGAGGACACTCTTCCCGTCCAATTCGACCAATGCCCTGCCTTTGCCCAATAAAAAGGTAAGCATCAAAAGGCCTGCCGTCACGATCGCACTTCGTATGGTGACGCCAATGAGAGGATCGACCCTTGCCAACCCAATCTTTTCCATAATGGGTGTCGCTCCCCACAATAGAGCAGTGATAATCAATAAAAGGATAACCACCTTTACCTCCGTGATTGCTAAGATCGGCTTCGAGCGGCCTTGAGATTCTCCACCATGGAATAGGGAAGTTTCATGTCCCCACGGCCCACCCCGATGTCCAAACTGTTTTTCTCGATCCCATGGTAATCCGTTCCCCCCGTTATTAGGAGACCGTATCTCTCGGCAAGGATTTTATACTGGGCTACTTCCGGAGCGGAGTGCTCTGGATAATAGACCTCAATCCCCTTAAGGCCTTGCTCGACGAGTTGGACGAGAAGATTCTCCAATTCTGAATATCCATTCATGCCGAGTGTATTTGGATGGGCAAGGACTGCTATCCCTTTGGCTTCGTTAATAAAATGCAGCGCCTCTTTCGCTGTAAATCTAAATTTATCCACATAGGCGGGAGCTCCCTTCTTCAGAAATCGATCAAAGGCCTCCTGAAAGCTTCTCACATACCCTTTTCCCAAAAGCACCTGTGCAAAGTGGGGGCGTCCAACCTGGCCTCCTCCCGAGACCTTCAGCACCTCTTCGTAGGTCAAATCAATTCCAAGCCGGCTCAGTTTCTCCGCAATCTTTGGATTTCGTTCTGCCCTCGCCTTCTGGAGATATCCCAGCCTTTCATTAAGGAGCGGATGATAGATGTCAAGAAAAAACCCTAAGAGATGCATGGATCCAGGTGAATGCACCGCACTAATCTCGATCCCAGGGATCACTTCAAAACCGATCCTCTCTCCCGCTGACAACCCCTCCTTCAACCCCTCAATGGTATCATGATCGGTAATGGCAATAGCTTGAAGTCCTTTTGCTTTTGCATATCTCACGATCTCTGATGGACTCATCACCCCATCAGAAGCGGTCGTGTGGAGGTGGAGATCAACATATCCCATAGCCATTCCTTCCTAATATTCCTCGTCTAAGGGAGGAAAAGAATCCTATTCATTTAGGTTTATATAAAAGAAGGCGTCCTCAAAGTCAATCTAAAACCATTCTGTGGCTTCCTAAAGTTATATCTTAACCCCAAAATCCTTTTCCCTATCAAAACTCTCCGAATTGGTCAACATTCATTTCAAGCCTTAAACTTCCTGGTGAAGAATCGACCAGCGAGGTAGATCCTGCGTGGCGAAATAGGCGTAGGAAACCGACATAAACAATGCGACAGAAGATTGTCAGGGAGCTTCATATCAACTTTTCTTACAATTTATAATTAATCCTATATGAATTTAGGTAAATACACCATTTATCCTATAACACATTGATATTAAAATATAATTTTCAAAATAAATAATACTTGACAAAACTGGGTGATTTGAATATATTAGAAATAGAAGAGGAATAAATCAATTGACCTGAGTAGTAAAATATAAAACCCACTGAACCGGATAGGGTTGCAGTATTTGAGGAGGGTAGTCAAATTTACCCTTTCCATGGCTTTGGGATGGAAGGGGTTTTTTGTTCCAAGAAGAAAGGGGCTGACATCGGTGAAGCAGAATAAAAGTACACGGAAAAAAAGAGAGGAGGTAAATCTTGAGCCATTGCCATCCTCATCTCTTTTTGGTGAAGGATCGACCTCAATTCCTCCAGTTCAATCCAAATCTATCAACGAGGGCGAATTGGAAGAGACATTGGAGGAATTTGAGCTTCAGACAGCGGAAAGCGAGTTAGAGACCGAAGAAAGGGAAGAATTGCAGGTTGAACAGAGCTCCCAAGAAGAAACTCTTTTTCATCCTCAGGATATTACACTGGAATATCTAAAAGGCCTCGAGAAGATCTCACTTCTTACGCCAGAGAAAGAGGTCGCATTGGCCAAGAGGATTAAGGAAGGTGAGCGTCAGGTAAAGTTCCTTGAGACAAAGACTAATCGCCTAAAGGCCCAGTTATTCCCTACTCCAAGCCCAAAAAATGGGGGCAAGCGGGCGAATAACAATAACCGGCAAAGATATAATAAGCTTAAGGGAAAAAACGGAAAGAAGTTAAAACCCACCCCTTCGGAATTGAGGGAGAAAACCCTACTCTACAAGAAGACATTTAATCGATACCAACAGGCCCTCATTGATATCCGGGAGGCAAAGAATGAACTGATTCAAGCCAATCTACGGCTGGTCGTCAGTATTGCAAAGAGATATGCCAATCGAGGGCTCTCTTTCCTGGACCTGATCCAAGAGGGAAACCTCGGCCTCATGCAGGCGATGGTTAAATTCGATTATACCAAAGGATATAAATTCAGCACCTATGCTTCCTGGTGGATCAGGGCAGCCATTTTGAGGGCTTTCGCAGAGAAGTCGAGGACCATTCGTATTCCAAACTATCTATTTGAAATCAAAGGGAAATTGATGAAATCTTTTAAGGACCTAGTGAAGAAGCTGGGTCGGGAACCTACCTCCCAGGAGCTATCAAAAGACAGTGGAATCCCTTTGCATGATGTTGATAAGATCCTCAACCTTATTGAAGAACCCATTTCTCTTGATATGCCTATTGGAGAAGAGGACAGTACGCTGGAAGACTTGATCCCTGATGAGAAAAACCTTTCTCCTGCTGATTCCTTGCTTGAAAAGGATTTAGTCGATCAAATCCGCAAGTTGCTATCTGGTCTTTCGCCGAGAGAAGAAAAGATTCTCCGACTACGTTTCGGAATTGGAGAAGATGGGGAATGTACCCTTGAGGAGATCGGGAGACAGTTCGGTCTCAGTCGAGAGAGGATTCGCCAAATTGAAGCAAAAGCGCTTGAGCGATTGCGAGATCCAAACCGCTATAAAGAGATCAGACAATATTTTGAGTGATTTTGGGGAAGACAAGAAGGGGGCATTAATTTTACATGCCCCCTTTTTTCACTCTTTTTAAGAAGACTTACTCTTCGATCTGGATGGCCTCCACTGGACAGCTTTCAGCCGCCTCACGGCAAGCATTGGCAACATTCTCCGGAACCTCATCCACCTTGACACGGGCCTTGTCATCATTCATTTCAAAGACCTCTGGGCAGGTTTCTTCGCAAAGGCCACATCCAATACAGGTTTCTTCGTCAACCACAACCTTCATCGCCTATCCTCCTTCCAACCTATCTTATCTCATTATTCACAATCGTCTTCTCTAAATCAAGTCAACCTCTGGAACCCGGGCAATGAAGGAGGTCCAAGAACAAGTTATCCATTAGGGATTGCCCTCGATTCAAAGAGCTTATGTGGTGGATGACTGGTATATCATCGCCTACGAACCCATACGGGACTCCCAGAATAAAGTCGTCGGAATGCCCTATGTGGGAATACTGAAAAGTAAATATGTTGTCCTTAAGAAGAGGGTCATCCTCCTCTTCAAGTTAGAAATACTGACCGCCGTTGCCATCTCCTCTCTTCTTTCCTTCAAAATTCAGAAGGAAAGCAATAATCAAGCCCTTTAGTGGGTAACCACACATTTTTTACTACCTACCTTTTTAATGATTGTCAAAGTTCTTCATGTGGATGAGGGGAGATTATGGAGGACTCGAAACTTGAAGTGGACCCTCACCAGATTTGTGAGCAAAAGAGAACTCCCAGGTTGTCCCCTTTTACACTGAATGATAAAAGACCCCTTGCCAACAGGAATACGGCTCAAGCAATCATATTTCTAATCAAGATTTCTAACCGCGTATTTCGAAAGGTCGTCTGGGGATAGATTATCAGGCTCAACCAAAAGGTAATGTTTTTCTGAAGATATTCCTAATCCAGATTTGTTCTGTTCCAGCTCAAATAAGGCAATGAGATCCTCTTTCATAAACTGGGCTGCAATTGGCCTACAGATGAGATTGGGAAACTTGGAGACGCACATCGCCATGTCCTGCTCAATCTGCACAACGCTAATCCTGTCTTTAGCCCCTTTAGCTTGCACCGGAAAAACGTAATGAGCGCCCCGCTTGTCAACTCCAACGTAAATCTCATCAGTTTCTATCTGGCCTAAATTATCTACAAATGTACGCAGATGGCTTTGGAGAGAATAGCAGGTGACACCCGTAAAGACGTCGATAAGCCTATTATATCGCAATTTGGCAAGTAGGGCTTGCTCGTCATTCAGCGCATACATCGCTATAATCCCGGGTGTTGCCTCCGGTATCTTGGTCTCAACGAGGGAAACAGTCGGTTGAATCGTAGCTGCGGACGTAGCAACAAAAATGTATTTAGATCTTCCTCCTGGGCGGATAATCCATTCGCGGCCGGCAGGTGCTTTAGCTTTTATGGATTCCGGCAGTTCCGCCCTGTAGCGGAAAGAGTAAATCAAGTCTCCCAGGTTCTTTGGCAGCTTTACTCCGATTTTCTTAGCAACACGGACAATGTCTTCGCGAGAGAAAGTGAGTTCCGCCATCCCCTCCTTGTATTTTTCCAAGAAGATCCGCTCGATAATCTGAGTGTACCGATTTGTTCTGGTTTTCTTCACAGTTCTCACCATCGATTCCTTTTGGTTAACTGCAAATTCCTATCCTGGCCAACGGAGAACTACTACATCCTCACGAAGCTGCTCGCCAGTAACTGTCGCCAGTCGAGTACGAAACAGATCTATACTTTCTATCTTGTACCCAAGGGGTTCAGCGATTTGTGCGATTAATTGTCCGGTTCTAATCATCACACGGAGATAGGAGGCCTGGTCCCCTACAACGTAACCCAAGAACGCACCAGGACGTAGAATTGGACGAAGGGATGCTAAATGTTGAGCCATACCTCCAAAATAGAGCGTAGTGACTCGATGATAAAGGCGTTCAAAGCCCGACGTCTTGCTCAACTCAACCCTGCGCTTTTCAATCTCAGTTGCTATTCTGCAAACTTCCGTATTCTCCGATACCCACTTGTCATCTTCGTCTTCCTTGTAAACACCTCTCGTATTCGATCTGAGTAGGTTTTTCTTTAAGCTTCTAAGTTCCGAAAGATTGCGTATGAAACCCAGCACAACGGTCTCCAGGCGTGTCGTTCTCGTGTAATCTTTTTCGTTAGGGTAGGGAGGGGAGGTAAAAACCGCATCAATCCGATTCGGTTGGAGCATAAGATTCACATTTCGTGAGTCCCCTTGATAGACTTCGGACTGTGCTTTAATTTGTTTGGAAACCATGGCCAAATCTCGCGCCATCATCTCAACATTGGCAAGCCATGGTTTTATTACAGGGGCGTCTTGCTTTATTATCCCTAAGCCAACCTCCGGTCCAAATCTTAGATTTCCTATCGTTGTGACCAGGGTTTTGGCGAGAGCAAGTAACTCGTAGTTTCTGAATTTAGTTTTACTATCGGATTTTATCGCATCAAGAAGAATCAGAGTCTTGTGTAATGGTATCGGACTTATCGAATTTTTGATCAATAATCTCTTAGATTCTTGCGGAAGTGAACGCAATCCATTATGATCGTATGAATTTTCAGATGCAGGGTCATCCTTGATCCCATCTTCTCGAAGAGCCGTAATAGCTCTCTCTGCAATTCGTTTTGCGTGGTCGCGGAGATCTGCAGGGTCAATTTGCCAATCTGTTTTGACCATCGAAGCGAAATGTGGCATCGGTAGTACTTCGATTCCGATAGCAGGAATACCATTCTTTTTGCACTCCACGACCGTCGTGCCTGTCCCGCAAAAAGGGTCCAGCACCAAGCTTCGATCATTCAATTGAAACTTCTTTATGTACTTCCTTACCAAGTGAGGCGGAAAGGAGAGGACAAAACGATACCAATCGTGTATCGGCAAGTCCACAGATTGAATCTTGTTAACTTCTCCGTTAGTCTTCGGTAGGTCAAATAGAGTTAAATTCACATGAGCCATTTGGATCAAATCCTATCTCAGCTCGACGCGATTTTCAAATTATCACAACCGTAGAATATGTCAATTGTTTTTTGAGATCTCTTAGGTCAGACTTTGGGGGCATCGGAAACAGAGTACTCATTCCATCCAGTTCTCAAGTTTCAGCCCTTTTACTCTCTGGAAATGCTGCGTGTTGTTTGTAACAAGGGTGTAGTTTAGGCTAAGAGCGGTTGATGCGATCAATAAATCTAGGTCCGCTAACCTTTCACCTCGAATCTCAAGCGATCTCTTTATTTCAGCGAAAGCTTCGATAACTGATCTTGTTATGCCTACGATAGGGAATATTTCAACGAGCCTATATACGATAGCAGCGTTCTTTTCTGGCTGAATTGACCTTTTTGCTCCGTAAAGCAATTCTCCATATGTAATGATAGATATTGCCTTCGGGATAGCCTCTTTCTCCCTAAACTTTTCTTGAACCTTCAGATTGCCTTTGATGCTATAGATGATGATGTCTGTATCAATCAAATAGGCCATGTGTTCCTCTAAATCTCTTAGATTCCTTCCTGCCTTTTCTGATAGAAGTCAGGATCTCTTGGGCACTCTCAGGTCCCTGCCAAGCTCCTACCAGTTGGAGAAATGACTCTGTTTGTTTTGTGGAATCGATACTGGGTCTGGATAGGTACTCTTCGATAATATGGACCACTTCCTGGCTGAGAGAGCGATGTTGTTGTTTTGCCCTTTCCTTAAGAGCCTCATAGATTCGATTATCTATGTCTCTGACTTGGAGATTAGCCATATTCCACCTCCTGTTAACGATATACAAAATGATTTCATGAATTGTCAAGCATTATTCATGAAACCTGAAATCCCTCCCAACCTCCTAAAGGGAGGAATGCTTATATCCCCCTTTGTGGGTTTTGTTCGCCCCTACCACCGGACAAATCAATACCATCCAATCGAGAAAATCATTATTTCACTCGACCTCTTGAATCCCTGACCCCTCGAACCCTTTTAATTCTTCTCTTAGCCGTTTCACATCATAACCGAAATGAATCAATAGCTCTTCGGTGGCTTTTACGAGCATCTCAAGATATTTTTTGACATCATAGGTATCGTCTGGACCCACCAGTGGGAAAGGCCTCACCCTCTCTCCTTTATCCTTCGATAGGGCATCTTTGATTACATACCTGACCTTCTCCCCGGGATGGATCGGAATTCCAACATCCTCTAACTGCTGTGCAGCAAGAGCAGTCAGGCTATCCACTTTATATTCATTGGGTTCCTGAGAGATCCTCTTCCCAACGGCCAGATCCTCCTTCTTCGCCTGTCCATCCTTTAACATCAAGCCATATTCGAGGAGAAGATCTAAAATCTTTGGAATCTTCGACCGATAATCATCCATATTTTTTGTCTCTGACAAGACCTCGATCATCCGAATTTGAGCTTGCTGAATCAGAGGAGGCATATCGCCTCGTCGGAACGATAATCCCCTCGCTTTCATTTTCCCACTATTGAAGAGGCCAAAGTAACGGTTGGCCACCGGGCTCTCCGGATTCCCCTTCGAAGGAAGAAAGGCCATCCACCGATAAACTCCCTCCAGACTCATGGCGATCCCGGTCGCTTCGCTGATCTTTCGGCAGAGTTCAAGGACTTCTTCTTCCCTCAAATGACTCTTATGAATCCAGAGGGAATCGGTGATGGCATGGAGAAGTTCGAATCCCTCTCCCTCACAGATCTCCTTGGCTTGAAGGAGTTTCTCCCTTCCAAATGCAGTGACCGCCTCATGCGCCTCAATTCTTCCAAAACGAGCATTTCGATAACCTAAATATCCGAAGCACGTAACAAGCATCCACTTGAGTGCCGTCTGCTTTCGGTTGTAGATCTCTCGTTTTGTCGTGTCCGTGATCCGTCTCCGTGTCCCGTGTTCATGGTTCGTGTCCGTTTGTCCTACGTCTGTTGTCTCTTGTCTGTTGTCTAATTCTCCGAACTCCGAACCCCGAACTCCGAACTCTAATTGTTTCGCCATCTTCTTAAGCCAGCTCCTTCTCTCTAAAATGGGTCTGAGCGTCTTGGGAACAATTCCTTCTCTTTTCTCGCAGATCGTATAGTTAGCTTCCGGAACCCTGCGATTCTGACAGCAACCGCAGAGCACCGTCTCCGGAGAGATATTGTGGATCGCCATAATCGTTGGGTACATGGAGGCAAAGTCAATCTCTGCCACATCCTCGAAGACCCCCAGCTTGGGCTGAAAGACAAGGCCTCCTTTGTCGGCAACGAGCAGATCCCACGCCGTCTTGAATCGTTCCGGCTCCCCCTTTCTCCATGGGATGAGGATGCCATCCTGAAAGGCCCGGTCGAGTTGCATCGAGGTGATGGCCGTTCCAGGAGATGTACGGGCCATCCGCTGAACTGGAATTTTAGCCAATCGTGCCAGTTCGATCACCCCTTCCATTCCCGATTCTCCATAGATGAATGAATTCCTTCGATCGATGTGCCATCTCCCAAAAAAGAGATGGGCAGGGGCCCGGTAGTAGGTCCGGCCATAGGAAAAGTAAGAAAAGCCTTTTGGATTAACTTGCCTCTGAAAAGGATAAGCCTCTCGATCCCAGGGGATCGAGGTTTTCCATCTCCTCTCCAACGAAAAGAGAAAGGGTAGAAGGTAAGCATCCCCATTCTCACTGAGGATTACATCAGGATCAAAATGTTTGAGGAATTTTCCAATTTCCTCAAGATCCACGCTCTCCATCTCCATCCGATACCCTTCGCACTCCAGAAGAAGAGACCTGGACACTCCATCTGCACGAAGTTCCATCACTCGAAGGTCAGGGAGGTCTTCATCGCCCGTCCACACGGGCTCAGATGGGTCGGGGTGAATCTCAAAGATTCGACCTCTTTCAGCCTCAACGAGGCATCGGCCTGTTGGAAAAAGCCCTTTCTCATAAAGGTAGGCTTGAGCCGGAGGGATGTCACAATTGTAGAAGGTGATTTTTTCTTCCCATCGAGGGAGGATTTTGGGGAGTTTGGCATAATGTTCCGAATCTCCCATCTCGATCTCCATCACTTCCACTTCATCTCCGCTCCAGAACTCCTTCTTTCTCGTCCACCTGTATCCCGTGGCCCATCGCCCTTTCTGGAGAGAGTTGAACAGGGCGAGAAGATCTTCCCTCTTCCCCTGCATATAGAATCGAGGCCGAAATGGATCTTCAAATCGGCGAAGCGAACCATCCTCATCCTTGACCCAAAGAGTCATTGAGGACTCCAGAGGATAGAGATCGAAGAGCCATCCTCGGATTTCCATGAGTTTACCTCATTGTTAGTTCGGAGTAATTAGTTCGGAGATAATCGCATAGGGCATAGAGCATAGCGTATAGGGCAAAAGAAGAAGGGTAAAAAAAATTGGTTCCGTGCTGTTTCACGTCATTCCGGCGAAAGCCGGAATCCAGTGTTTTCTCATCCTATTTTTCGATCTGGATTCCCTCCGGAGTTTACCCCGTACTTGTTACGGGGCGGGAATGACACTTCGTTCTTGTCCTTCCCGCTTCTCCAACTCTTTCAGTTTCAATCTCAATTCAACCAACACCTTCTCATGTTCGATAAGGATGGAGACCAAGATCGTCTCAAAAGGCCAGGGTCTCGAGGCATAGACCCCAGCTTGCACATGAAGCCTTGCCTCTTCGAAGAGCCGGTCGAGAAACTGTTGATCTTCTCTCCGCAGTCCCCTCCGAAACTTCCTCCATTCTTGGATCTCTTGCTCCAAGACCTGACTAAAAGGAAGGACCGTTCTGCCCATCCACACCCTCCGGGTTCAAAATTACAAATCCCAATTTCCAAATCCCAAACAAATTCTAAGCTCCAATATCCAAATGACCCAAACGATTTTGTTTTGAATTTAGAATTTTGCCCATTGGAATTTATTTGGGATTTGGTGCTTGTTATTTGGATATTTTTCTATTAGTCCTTTTTCCAAAATCATCTTTGGCCCTTGGTCGCCCAGACTTATCTTCCAGACCAGATCAGGAAATTGGAAGAGCCTTCTCGTGAGATACCTTCTCTTCGAATCCATGAATCCCCCTTTCCTCCTTTTAGCCAGGGGGGAGGAGGGAGGATTGAAGATGGAGGGTTGGAATAGGAGGAAAGGAATTCCCCTCATCGCCATCTCCTCTACCTTTCTCAGAGACCTCTCAAAGAGGGGACGAACCTCTCTTTCAGGCACATCTTCGTCTAAAAAGGTGGTGATTGGTCCCAGAAGGATCACCCATGGCTTTTGTGGTTGAGCGGGTGCTCCTTCTTGCCTGAGCAGGCAGGTGAGTCTCTCCCCCATCAGTGTGGCCATCTGGTAGCAAGTGAAGGCCCGTGCGATTCGAATTTTTTTGAGAAGCCTCTCCGGAGGAATCAATGCCTTTCTTGCGATGGATGAGACCATATAAGGGTCGAAACGATTGGCCCCATCCAACAGGATAACATCGATCCCTTTACTGGCTATCCATCCTGCCACATAGGAAGAAATTCCTCCTACCCCCTCCCCCCAAAAAAGAATTTTTCTCGGGGAGTCAGAATGGACTTGTGGACCGGTCAAGGTCAGTTGAGACAGAATCTCATCGATGGGATTCCTCCCTATAGATAGTTCGGAGTTCGGAGTTAGGAGTTCGGAGCCTTCTTTCATAGATAGTTCGGAGTCTTTAAGCCTTCTTCAGGGATTTCATTAATCCATTGATCATCTTAGACAGCTCTAAACAAAAATCTCTTGACCGTTGTTTAATCTTGTCGTCAATAAACTTTTGCCTATGAGTGATTCCAGTAATTGCTATACATTCTCTAATTGATCTTCTTGCTATTTTGAGGAATCGATTAAATTCTTCCTTGCTCCCTCCACTTCCCTCTGCAATATTTAAGCAAATTGATATTGACGCACGTTTGAATTGGTCTGTTAAAGAGAACACCTCTGTTTTAGGAAAATTTTTTGTAATTTTGTATACAAAATCGACATATTCGAGAGCCCTCTGATAAACCTTCAAATTTTCAAAATCAAACCTCTCCTCATTCATAACCCCCTCCTCTTTAGTTCGGAGCTTAGAATTCAAATCTCCGAACTACGAACTCATCACTCCGAACTATATTTTTCGGAACACACCAATAACTTTCCCAAGGATTTGAATTTCTCCTGATCCCTCCTCAATCTGAATCGTTTCCCAGCTCTCGTTGTCTGGCTTCAATTCGATCTTCCTTTTCTTTTTGAAGAACCGCTTCACCGTCGCCTCCTCCCCCATCAGGGTCACCACAACATCCCCATTCTCTGCCGAAGGTTGGGACCGAACGACCACATAGTCATCAGGAAGAATATAGGGTGACATACTGTCACCCTTCACCTTAAGAAGGAAAACTTCTCTCCCTTTCACCCATTCCGTAGGAAGTGGAATCGTCCCTTCCACATGCTCTACTGCTAAGGTGGGCTTTCCTGCCGCAACCCTTCCCAAGATGGGAATCTCCCGAATCAGTGGCCTCCCCTCTTTCTTTTGGTGTTCTTGATACGGTCCAGCCCGCTGGTATGGACCATAGGGTTCATGCCCCTGAAAGACAAGAACCTCAAGTCCCCTGGACATCGAACCCCGCCGCTTCAAATAACCTTTCCTTTCCAATGCCTTGAGGTGATCGAAAGCCGCTCGGGGATAGATATTAAAGTGTACACCGATCTCCCTTACAGAAGGAGGATAACCTCTCTCTTTGATAAATGTTCTAACGAAGTTGAAAATCTCTCTCTGTCGGGATGTCAGTTCCATAATTCCCCCTTCAATTCAACGCCTTCATTTTACAGCCTTTGCTCCGAACTCCCTGCCTGCCGGCAGGCAGGCGAACTCATCACTCCGAACTGTTTTTACATATACTATACATTTGTTTAGTTGTCAAGAGCATTTTTATAAAAAATCTTTGAGGGAGAGGGGTGGGGCGAGAGTGATCAAGCTGGATATAGTAAAGAACCCCGCCCACAGGGCGGGGCTTTAAAACCCAAATTCTAAACCCAAAACCGAGATCCCGAAACAAGTTCGGGATGACAAAAGGACCAGAACCAAACCATCTTGTCATGCTGAACTTGTTTCAGCATCTGGTATGCTTTCTTCTGCTTTCAGCAGACACATCCTTCATCCCCGTCCACAGGAAGGGGTTTTCAGATGCGACTTTAATAAACTTGTGCGTTTGTATTAGGGCAATTTTTGAGTTAAAATGAATTTTATTTTTCAAGGGAATGCTTCAATGTGGGCGCGTTTGAAGGAAGATATCCGAACGATTAAAGAAAGAGATCCTGCTGCCAAAAACTACGTGGAAATTCTTCTCTGCTACCCTGGTCTCCATGCGATCTGGCTTCACCGCATTGCCCATTTCTTCTATCAACAGAGATGGTATACGATTGCCCGACTAATCTCTCACTTGACTCGCGGATTCACGGGGATTGAGATTCATCCAGGCGCAAAGCTCGGAAGACGACTCTTTATCGACCATGGAATGGGCGTGGTCATTGGAGAGACGACCGAGATCGGCGACGATTGCCTGATTTATAAAGGTGTTGTGATGGGCGGTACTACCCTTGAAAAAAAGAAACGCCATCCCACCTTGGGGAACCGTGTTATTGTGGGTTCCAATTCCACCGTTTTAGGGGCCATCACCATCGGCGATGGCGCAAGAATTGGCTCGGGCTCTGTCGTGGTCAAACCGGTTCCAGCAGGAGCGACCATCGTCGGTGTCCCAGGCCGCATTGTGGAATCCTTGACACCCGAAAAGGAGGAACTCGACTTCGAACATGGAAATCTTCCGGACCCATTGAGTGATATCATGAAGATGCTTCTCCAGCTTCACAATAAATTAGAGGAAAGGGTGAAGCGATTGGAGAATGAGACGGAAAAAAAATAATCTCGTTGAGGAAGAAAGATGGCGAAATATCCAAGATTTTTGATGGAGCATTTTCAAAATCCAAAAAATGTAGGAGAGATCTCTGACCCGGATGGTGTGGGTACGGTGGGCAATGCCTCCTGCGGCGACATCATGCAGATGTATATCAAAGTGAATGGCGACCGGATCGCCGAGGCAACATTCAAGACCTTTGGCTGTGGGGCAGCCATCGCAACCAGTTCTATTCTGACAGAGCGGATCAAAGGGGCGACGCTGGAGGAGGCACTGAAGATATCTGAGGAAACTGCCAAAGAAGTCCTATCCCAGTTACCGAAAGAAAAAATTCCTTGCTTCACTCTGGCTACAGATGCTTTAAAACTGGCGATCGAAGAGTACCGTTGCAAACGGGCGGGCCTTCACGAAAAGGGTGGTTTCGATCTCACCGAAATGGAGAAAACCAGCTGAGGAAGGGAGAGCGATGACAAAAGAGGACAAAGTTGTCTTCTTGACAAATCCCAATAAGGTTCTGGAACAGCTCATTAAGAATTTTATTAATGAGGGTGAGCAAAACCGAAGAACCCAACTGGACCATGGGGTCTACTGGGACGAGCCTCTGGTTGGGTTTGCCTCAGGGATGGATCCCCTCTTTTCTGAATATAAGACCATCATTGGTTCCTTCCATCTCACCCCGAGAGAGATTATCATGGCAGCGCTGAAGGAGAAGGGCAAGGGTCTTCTCCTCTCTGAAATGGGACAGATCAGTGTCATTTCATGGATTCTCCCCACTGCTGAAGACACCCGCAAAAGCAATCGGAAGGAAGAACAATTTCCATCAAAACTATGGGCCTACACTCGAGATTTTGGAGAAGCCTGTAATAGCGCCTTAAAGAAGCATGTGATCGGCTTTTTGGAGGATTTAGGACATGTGGCCGTGGCACCTACGCTTTTGACTTCCTTCCAATATTCCCGGAATGAAAAGGTCGGCTGGGCTTCTCCCTGGTCGGAGCGCCATGTTGCCTACGCCTGCGGTCTTGGAACCTTCAGTCTCAATGACGGCTTCATCACACCTAAGGGAATGGCCATAAGAATCGGAAGTGTCGTCACCCTTTTAAAGTTGGCACCGAGTGAAAGGAAATATCGTCACCACAAAGAGAATTGTCTTGTCTTTCGGAATGAGGAATGTGGAAAGTGCATTCGAAGATGCCCCGCCGAAGCCATTACGGAAAAAAGGCACGATAAGGATAAGTGCCACGATTATCTCCGGTCCGAGCCTCTGGTAGCGAAACGTTTGGAATATGGATTGAAAAACCCTCCTCCTTCCTGTGGCCTCTGTCAAACCGGCGTCCCCTGCGAATTCGAAATCCCAAGACCTGACCTGATCGCTTAAGATTTTCCTTTTCTATTTTTTTCTTGACAACCATATGATTATTGGATTATATGATTATTAAATCATATTTGCATGGAGGCATTTATGGAGGAAAAAGTTCTCGAATTGAAGGCCGAAATTTTGAAGGCCCTAGCCCAGCCCACCCGATTGAAGATCCTCGAATTGCTTCGGAATGGAGAAAGATGCATCTGTGAAATCGTTCCAGCTATTAATGGAGAACAATCCAACATCTCTCGACATATCTCTCTGATGCAGAAGAGTCATCTGGTCACTACTCGAAAAGATGGGGTGAAGGTGATGGTGAGAGTGAGAGATCCGGAGATTTTTAATATCTTGGACAGGGTGGGAAGGATTTTGAAGAGCCAGATGAAAGAGCAGGAGAAATTGCTTCTGGAAATTTGATTTCACCAACGAGGCGAGTGTGGGTTTCATCGCACAGCAAAGATGCTTGTGCAAGAGGTAATGGCGTAGAAAGGGTTGCACATGAAAGACCGGTATAAGTTACTCATCGTCGTAGGGGTATTTATCGCAGCATATTTCATCCCATTTGGGGACGAAAGGGTGAGAAAGGCTATCCTTGAAGCCTTCTACATGATTCAGGATTATGCCCAGAAGCATGTGCTTTTGTGTCTTGTCCCTGCATTCTTCATTGCGGGGGCCATTACTGTCTTCGTTTCAGAGGCATCGGTCATGAAATACTTGGGACCTCTGGCGAATAAGTTCCTTGCTTATTCGGTCGCTTCTGTTTCCGGAGCCATTCTCGCCGTCTGCTCGTGCACAGTGCTCCCGCTCTTTGCTGGCATCTACCGGATGGGGGCAGGATTGGGGCCTGCAACGGCCTTTCTCTATTCAGGCCCTGCCATAAATATTCTCGCCATTGTTCTTTCCGCAAAGGTCTTAGGCTGGCAGATAGGGCTTGCAAGGGCTGCTGGTTCTGTCGGTTTTGCATACGTGATCGGTCTCGTTATGGCGTTTATTTTCAGGGACGATGAGATAGAGAAAAAAAAGGTCCAGATGGCAATGCCTACCGAAGAACCGCCCCTTCGTCTCTGGGAGGAGACCGTCTACATGGCTTCCATGATAGGTGTCCTCGTCTTTGCAAACTGGGCAAAGCCTGATGTCACCGATGGATTCTGGTACGGTGTATACACGGTCAAATGGTACATCACCGGTGCTTTTGGCCTTCTGTTTACGTATACCTTTGTGAAGTGGCTCAAGGCAAGGTTCTGGGTGTCGTTGATCGGGGTTATTGCAGTTGCCCTTCTTGCGGTCCTTTTCCCAGAGCATCCTCTTCTTTCATTCTCTGCAGGCATCGCCTTTCTCGTTTACGCAGGCAAAACCTCTTCTGTTGAGACGAAAGGCTGGATCGATGCTACCTGGTCATTTACCCTCATGATCCTGCCGCTACTCTTCGGCGGTGTGCTTATTGCCGGGTTTCTGCTCGGCATGCCCGGCACGGACAACGGGATAATCCCAAACCAGTGGATTGCCTGGCTGGTGGGAGGCAATTCATTATTTGCCAATCTTCTGGCATCAGTTGTTGGGGCATTCATGTATTTTGCGACCCTCACAGAGGTCCCTATAGTACAGGGCCTTCTTGGCTCAGGCATGGGGAAAGGCCCCGCCCTCGCCTTACTCCTTGCAGGTCCCGCACTGTCACTGCCGAGTATGATTGTCATAAGGAGCGTCCTTGGAACGAAGAAATCCTTTGTCTACTTCGGTCTTGTTATCGGACTCTCCACAATTGCGGGGATGATTTTTGGATGGATGGTGGGGTAAAAGCGGCTTTGGGAATAAGCAAAGATCATATCGAAAGAGGCGGAAAAACTCCGGCTTGGCGATTGACGGCCAAGTAATTAAGTAAGGGGAGCGAGAGGAGTCAACAAAGCGAGGTTAGGTAATGAGGTCAAAATTGAGAACACTGCTGCTTCTTTCCATTTTTCTCTTAAGTACACTTCTAATAATCTGGGTATTTGTCATGTTCTGGCCGACGTACCGGCATCCTTACGAACGCTCTTCCGAAGGCTGTGGAGTCACAGGGTGTGGAGTGCCCTAGGAATTGACGGCCAGGTAAAGAGCGTAGGGAAGGTTCTTTCCCCGGAAGAAATTAAGAAATTGCTGTAAAGGAGGCAAGAAAGATGAAGAAGATTGAGATTCTCGGGATGGGTTGACCCAAGTGCAATCAGCTCGCGGAGCGAGCCAGGGAGGCGGTCAAGGAATTAGGTATCGACGCTGAGGTGGTTAAGGTGCAGGATATCAAGACCATTACAAACTACGGTGTCCTCATGACTCCTGCATTGGTTGTCGACGGCGTGGTGAAGGCAGCTGGAAAAGTTCCGAAGTTAGAGGAGATTAAAGGTTGGATCAAGTAAGTCTTCTCTTCTCCTACCCTTATGCAGGGGAGGAGAAGGTTGGAGAGGGCGAAAATGGATGAGAAATGCCTATGTGAGCCAAGCGAAATTCTGATTTTCCCCTGTTCGGGCGGGTCCAATGTTGGGCAGATCGCCAATCAAGCAGGCGTAAAATTAACTCAAGATGGTTTTGGCAATATTTTCTGTTTGGCAGGAATCGGGGGACACGTCAGCGGGATGATCGAATCAGCAAAGGGGGGCAAAGTAATTGTTGCAATTGATGGCTGCCCAGTAGCCTGCGCTAAGAAAACACTGGAACATGCTGTTTTCAACATTGACGAATATGTTCAAGTCACAGAAATTGGCATAGAAAAGAATCACGATTTAGATCCCATATCTCCTGATGTTGACAAGGTAACCGCGTATCTGACGCCTCGGATTCTAAAAAGGAAAGGCCAGACATAATCGGAGAGGATTTATGGAGGAAAAGGACTATCGTCTCATTCTCATTGGGAACACACAGGTTGGTTTAATCGGACTGAAGGAAATCTTCGATGAATTAAAAAGTCAAAGAGGAAAACCTGAAGCGGACTTAAAACAGAGGCTGGTGGAGAAGGTAGGAAAAAAGAATTATATTCCTAACTCTGTAAAGGGGGAATATGAGAAAGCTCTTTTCAGGGAGTTTAGAAAATTTTTGGGTGAGAAAGTAGAGGAGGAAAGAGGTGGGTTCCTTGAAGTGGCTATCCTTGGCCCAGGTTGTTATTCTTGCAATAAACTGGAACAGGATGTGATGGCTGTGCTTTCCGAAACCGGAATCCAGGCGGGTTTGAATCACATCTCCGATCCAAGTCTGATGGCTCAATATGGAATCCTTCCTACCCCTGCGCTCATTATCAATGGGAAGGTGAAATCTTCCGGGAGAGTGCCTTCGAAGCCGATGATCAAGAAGTGGCTGGAGGAGGAAAGAGGATGAACCTAAAGCGGATCGTTTTGAGTTTGAACTCGGAGGAGGTTATCAGATTGACAAAGATCCTCCTCGACGAAGAAAAAGAGGATGCCTTTCTCTTTCTCAAAGAGGTTCTGAAACCCCAGGTGGATCAGGCGACTCGGGATCAGTGAGATCCATTTCCCTCTAAGCTTCGTGGAAGCTGAACAAAAAACCATTTATTAAGAAATGAGGTTAAGACATGATGGTAAAAAGGCAACGGGTTTTCTTTATTATTATACTTCCTTTTTTCGCCACTCTCTTCCTACATCAATTTGCTATCTCTCAATCTTCGTCATCTGAACGTATACCCAAGGATATTGCCAAAGTTCCACTTCCGAAACTTTTGGACTTCGGAGCGGGTACATGCATTCCCTGCAAGAAGATGGCCCCTATTCTTAAAGAATTGTCTGAAGAATACAAAGGTCGGGTTGTCATTAAAATAATCGAAGTTTACCGGGAAAGGGAGCTTACCCAAGCTAACGGAATACGCCTCATCCCAACACAGATATTCTTCGATGCAAAAAATCAGGAAGTTTACCGGCACGCGGGATTTATGGACAAGGAGCAGATTAAAAAGATATTTGAAAAGATGGAGGTAAACCCCGTTAGAAAGTCTTCTACTTTCTAACGGGAAGGCTCACACGGGGCATTAAACCCCGCGTTCACTGAAAAAGGAACAACCATCATCCCCGCTGCGAGCAGCGGGGCTTTCTAACGGGGTAAAATAGACAATGGAAATCCTTCTCAACCATCTCTCTCAATCTCTTTCTGAAAACCCGCTTCTCGCCTATGTTGGTGTTTTCCTGGGAGGTGTTCTTTCCTCTTCGAGTCCTTGCGTGTTAGCAACCATCCCTCTGGTCATTGGATATGTGGGCGGCTATTCAGAGGGAGACCGTCGCAAGGCAGTTCTCTACTCACTAACGTTTATCCTCGGTCTTTCGCTCACGTTTACTGTTCTTGGAGCCATCGCTTCCGTTATCGGGGGCCTGTTTGGTATCATCAGCCGGACCTGGTACTTTGTCGTAGGAGGAATTGCTGCCGTCATCGGTCTTCATCTGATCGGCCTCTTTGAGTGGAATTTGCCCATTCCTGTTCATCTTCAGCCAAAGAAGAGAGGAATCCTGGGGGCTTTGCTTCTTGGTCTTTTCTTTGGCATTGTCTCCTCTCCTTGTGCAACACCCGTCCTTGCTCTCATTCTGACCTTTGTTGCTACAAAGGGAGAGGTCGCCTACGGAACCTCTTTATTATTCATTTACGCCTTGGGGCACTGTGCCCTGATCTTTTTAGCCGGAACAGCAACCGGCTTTGTAGAAAACTTCGTTAAATCTAAAGGGATCTCCAACGTGACCGCATGGGGCAAACGCATTGGAGGATCGATCGTCGTCTTTGCGGGGATCTACTTGATTTACCTGGGAATCACGCTATAGGAGGAGAGGTTTCATGAAAAAGCGGATGATCGTTCTATGTTGTATGTTGCTTCTTTCCTTTTCCGCCCTCGTAAAGGGGCAACAACCCACTTCGATTCAAATGTATATATTTTATGCAGACGATTGTCCCAACTGCCAGGCCATCCTCCAGAGTTATGTGCCCACGCTTAAATCGATGTATCCTTTTCTTGATATCAAAACCTTTGATTTAGCCAATCCCTCCTATTATGAGGCCTTAGCTAAACTTGAGAAAAAGTTTAACCGGAAGGCAGATGAGCTTCCGATCCTATTTATTGGAGATCAGATGCTCTTTGGGGAACAAGAAATTATGGAGAAATTGGATCCCCTGATTATTGAATATCAATTGAAAGGAGAACTTCGTCCTTCCTTGCCACCTCTTGAAATTGAATCCCTCACCAAAGTTTCTGAAAAAATGTTTTCAGTGGATTTGGCCTATTTTTATCAGAAGGGATGCCCAAAGTGTGATCGGGCAAACTATCTGCTTAAATATATAAGCAAAAAATACCCCCATCTCAATCTCAAACAGATCGACTTAAATACGGCTGACGGCAAGCGTCTGAATGAAACCCTTTCAAATCGACTCAACCTCCCCGCAGGGAAACGTTTAATCGCACCGACGATCTTTATCGGGAATGATTTCCTCCCGCCCGAAGAAATCACGGAATCCAAAGTCGAGGGGCTGATCCAGAAATATGGACAAAAAAGTGCTGGTGTCAGTGCCAGTGAAAGTAAACCTACGTTAGCAACACCGACACCAACACCATCACTATCCCCGTCACAAGAAGAGACCAAAAAAGCAGAAGAATCGATTATAGAACGTTTTAAATCCTTTGGTCCCTTAGCCATCCTCTTGGCAGGTTTGATTGAGGGATTGAATCCTTGCGCCTTAGCCACTCTCATCTTTTTCATCTCCTATCTCACCATGGTGGGTCGAAAACGAAAAGAGATCTTTATGGCAGGGATGGGTTTTTCCGCCAGTAGCTTTGTAACTCACTTATTGCTCGGTTTTGGGATTCTCAATTTCATCCAATATTTCTCCTTTTTCCCTCTATTTTCTCGGATCGTTTACCTGATCACTTTTATATTCTCCCTTTTCTTAGGGATTTTTAGCCTTTACGATTATATCCAACTGAAGAAGGGGCGACCTTCCAAGATGAGACTTCAGGTTCCAGATTTCTTAAAGAAAAGGATTCACCGTATCATTCGAACAAGAAGTAGTGAATTTGAGGGCAATGAGGAAACTCAATTGGCTCGCCTCTTAATTATTGCGATCTTCATAGGTTTCATCGTCACCCTCTTACAATCTACCTGTACAAGCCAAGTCTATCTCCCTACACTCCTTTTTATCACCAATATCCCGTCATTGAGGGGAAGCGCCTTTCTTTACCTCATTTTTTATAACTTAATTTACATTCTCCCATTACTGGCTATCTTTGGTATCGTCTATTGGGGAGTCACTTCAGAACAACTTTCCTTCTTTATCCAAAAGAGGGCATCTACGATTAAACTCCTCACCGCCATTTTCTTCTTCGCCTTGGCAGGAATATTGATGGCGAGCTTCATCTAAGGAGGAATGATGCTTCTTCATTCATATAAAATCACACGTATCCTCCCTTGCATCGCTGATCCGGAGAAGATCCGGGTGATCGCTGAGGTGTCGGATCAAATTCACGAAATATTCCCTTACCTGAATGCTGTCATTAAAGGGTGTATTTACAATCACCCTGCTCTCACCTTGACGATAAGGAATGAGGATAAATTGATCACCCTCCATGCCAACCATGTCACCATGACATTGATTGAAGATGAAAAGGAGGCTGAGGAAGTTCTAAATTGGCTCAAAGATTTGATTAACGAAACTTACCAGAAAAAGGATCAAATTGAGCCCAACTATTCTTCAGGGGACCAGCTCAAACCATCGGATATTCAAAAGCTTCTTCCAGGAACGAATTGTAAAGAATGTGGTTTCCGGAGTTGCCTTGCCTTTGCTTTCAAATTGGTCGATCAGAAGATTGAAATTGTAAAATGTCTTCCACTTTTTTCAGATCAATTTAAAGAGAAACGAAAGGTGCTTCTTGAAATCCTCCAGAACGCTGGATTTACAGTCCCACCGGAGTTCTTGGAATCTGAAAGAAGTTAGAGAAAGGGATTGTGAAGGAAAACCTTCTTGAGACAATCGTAGATCTAAAAAAATCCGGAGACCCTGCAGCCCTCGCCGTTATTGTCAGGACAGAAGGATCTACGCCAAGAAGAGCCGGAACCAAAATGGTCGTCTTAAAGGATGGAAAGACCATCGGAACAATGGGGGGAGGCGACTTGGAAAAGAGGGTTATAGAAGAAGCCACAGAGGCCATTAAGCAGGGTGAACCGAGGGCGATCTCATTTACTTTGGATATCGAGAAAGGAAAACTCGATATGATGTGTGGAGGCGAACTCGAGGTCTATATCGAACCTATCCTTCCCGATGATAAAGTGATCATCTTTGGAGCAGGACATATCACCAGAAGCCTTGCCCCTTTGATGAAAGGGGCTGGTTTTAAAGTATCTGTGGTGGAGGACAGTCCGGATCTCCTTCAGAAGGATAAGTTCCCCGAGACTGAAGACTTGGTCCTGACTGACATGGAGCAATTTGCAAAAGATCTTCCCTCTGCTCCACGGACATATATCGTGCTTCTATCGAGAGGATTCTCAAAAGACAAGGCAATCTTAACCCAACTCATACAAAAAGATTTCAAATACATAGGGATGATCGGGAGTGCGAGGAAAATTGTGACCCTGAAGGAGGATCTTAAGAAACAAGGAGTCCCTGAGGAAGCTCTTCTAAGACTTCAGGCACCCATTGGATTGAATATCGGAGCAGAAACCCCTGAGGAGATTGCCATCAGCATCGCTGCAGAAATTATTGCGGTGAAGAAGGGTAAATTGGAAATCCTGAAGAAAAAAGGAGGCAGGGAAGATGTTGCTAAATGAGTATCAATTGAGGATCGTTCTCCCGGAATGTAATTTTTCGGCCGAAAAGGTTAATGCCATAGTCACGCTTTCTGAGGATATTGGTGAAATTCTTCCTTATCTCAATAGAGTGCTTAAGGGAATGAACTACATTGATCAGAGCAAAATACTAACCGTCAAGAGAGGAGGCCATCTCATTACTTTTAGACCAAGAGAGATCGCCATCACAAAATTAGAAGATGAAAAAGAAGCCAGGGAAGTTATCGAGGAGCTGAAGGGAATTATCAATGATACCTATCAAAACCGGGAAAAAATTGAACCCGATTACACCACTGCGAAAGAACTGAAATCCTCCGATGTGTTGAAGCTTCTCCCCGAAACGAACTGCAAGGAGTGTGGCGAGAGGACCTGTTTTTCCTTTACCTTTAAACTGATAAGACACGAGGTTGAAATCTCCAAATGTAAACCTCTCTTTTCGGAAGGATATGAAGAAAAGCGAAAGGCCCTGCTCAAGCTTCTTGAATCTTCCGGATATGAAATTCCCTTAGCATGAGGCCCCCCTCACCCTCCCCTCTCCCAGTTGGGGAGAGGGATAGGGTGAGGGGATAATCCGCTGATTGTAATAAGATTTAATGCGTTTGTATGTGTGTCATTCCCGTGAAAAAGGGAATCCAGAAAATTCGAATTAAATACTGGATTCCTGCTGGAGTTTATCCCGATGGAAATCGGGACACGAATGACGAAGAGAGGGGTTGTCCCGAACGAGCCATAGGATTTTAAAATGAAACTTCTCTTTTTATACTTCGGATTAATTGCTCTGTTACTCATTGGAATGTTGGAGTCCACTTATCCGAAAGACTCCCAAAACAATGAAAAAATCATCCAGGCGATCCAACCCCTTCGAAAAGAGAGAGACCACTTTTTTAAAACCGCTCCCAATTCTCCACTTGAGGAATTAGATAAGAATCAATTTAGAGGTTTGAAGTACTTTCCCATCGATTTGAGATACCGCTTTGAAGGAACAATTGAGCGACATATCATCAATGTCAACAATCCTAAATACTATGCCACTTTTTTAACCAATAAGGGACCGAAAAAGAGATACATTCGGTATGGGAAGTTTAAATTTACTTTCGAAGAAAAGGAATATTTTCTGGAGCTCTACAAATCGATCGGGAGTGATGTGATCTTCATCCCGTTCTACGACAAAACCAATGGCCATGAAACTTACGAAGGGGGCCGTTATCTCGATGCGGAAATCTTGATGCCTGGGTATCGCCTAGCCATCGATTTTAATAATTCTTATAATCCCTCATGTGCCTACAATGAAAAATTTGTCTGTGTTCTTCCCTTAGAGGAAAACCGACTGAATGTCGAAATTCGAGCCGGGGAGAAGAAGTTCAGATAGCCAAATAGTAAAAACACTTAAGATGGGAGGTGCCTTATGGAGATAAGAATTTTGGGACCCGCCTGTGTGAATTGCCTCAAGCTCGAACTTCTGGTCGCCCAAGCTTTAAAAGAGACCGGATGTGAGGCGACAATAGTGAAGATAGTGGAAGACAAAGAAATATCAAAATACAGAGGGGATCCACCTATTTTGTTGATCGAAGGCAAGGTGGCTCATGCGGGACTTCCGCTTCCGCCTTTGGTGAGATCAAGAAGTTTATCTTGACACGATAGAGCGGATTTCTTTATGGCTAAACTCCTGATCGTAGAAGACGATGAGTCTCAGCGGCTCCTCTATGAAGAAGAACTTCAGGAGGAAGGTTATGAGGTCGTCTTGGCAAAGAATGGGAAAGAGGCACTGAAGTGCCTGGAAAGAACCCTGTTTGATCTGATTATATTGGATATTCGTATGCCGGAGATGGATGGTACTGAAGCATTGGGGAAGATTGCGAGCCGATATAAGGAAACCCCGGTTATCCTTCATACAGCCTATCCGGAATACAGGAATCAATTTATTGCATTGCTGGCGGATGCTTTCATACTAAAATCTTCCGATCTTTCGCTCTTGAAGAAGGCGGTGAAAGAACTATTGGAAGAAAAAAACAGAGAAAGGAGAAACGAAAATGGCAGAAGAGAAACACTGGCAAGAAGGAATGAAGACCCATCAGAACATCGTCTTTTCATGCTTTGGGGGACTATCAAACACAGGTATTACCAGTGCCCTGGCCAGTCTCGAAGCAGTCAAAGAATTAGGGCTGGAAAAGGTAGCCATCGGCTGCCTGGGGGCGTTGCCGGAGAAGATTCCCCCCGTTATGGGGAAGACAAAGGCAGCCAAGAAGGTTGTCACGGTGGATGGCTGCCCCTTTGAGTGCAGTCGTAAGATAACCGAGAAAGCTGGGTTTAAAGTGACAAAGAGCATCGTTCTGGCAAGAGACATCGGCATGAAGAAAAAAGCCCTCCACGAGGATATAGGTCAAAACATGAAGGGACTGATGGATTACGTATCGATGGATGACGTAAGGCGGGCAAAAGACCTTATCGTGAAGACCATCCTGGAGGATTAAATTCCTTCTACGGGTTAATAGTCCCCATTACGATCCGGGCCGATTTGACGCTTGTTTTTCAATCATGGTGCCGCCACAAATCTGTGGTGTTTAGCACAGATGGATGAAAATATGCAAAAAATTATCTTTATAGACTATGACAAGTGTATAGGGTGTAGAACTTGCGAGACCGTTTGTTCCCTTAGCCACGAGGGGCGGGTTAATCCCGCCCAGGCAAGGATCAGCGTGGTTAGATATGAAGGGATAGGCGTTAACGTGCCCATGATGTGCCAAAAGTGTCAAGACCCGGTATGTATGGCCGTATGTCCGGTGAAGGCAATAACCCTCGACCCCGCTCTTGGGACACAGATTGACTATTCAAGATGCGTTGGATGCAAGATGTGCATTCTGTCTTGTCCAATTGGCGGGGTCAGTCTCGACCCAGTAAATAAGAAGACCATCATGTGTGACTTATGCGAGGGCGAGCCGAAATGCGCCCAGCTCTGTCCCGAGCAAGCAATAGAATACATCGAGGTTAGCCTTTTGCCTTACAAGAGGAGAAGAGATGGCGTTGAGAAACTTGAAAAATTTTTAAGAGAGGAAAGAAAATGAATGGGTATACTGACAAAATTCTGGTAATAGACCTCACCAGCGAAAATGTCCGGACGATTTCCACGCAGGAATATATCGGCCATTTCGTTGGCGGCAGAGGCATCGGTGTTAAATTGGCCTACGAATTAATGCCTGAAGGCGTCAATCCGCTGAAACCGGAAAACGTACTAGTTTTCATGACAGGTCCGCTTACAGGAACTCTTGCTCCTTCTTCGGGCCGTATAGACGTGATAGTGAAGTCTCCTGAAACCGGCCTGCTGGGAGGCGCTAACGCAGGTGGTTTTTTTGGCCCCGAGTTGAAGTATGCAGGTCATGACGGTATCGTAATCGTTGGTGAAGCAGCCTCCCCGGTTTATATTGATATATTTAACGACGACGTTACGATTAAAAATGCCCAGCATCTGTGGGGTAAAGGCGTTTTTGATACGGTTGAAATGTTGAGGAAAGGTGACGAGGACGTCCAAGTGGCCTGTATCGGCCCTGCTGGAGAGAAACTGGTCAATCTCTCAGGTATCGCCTTCAGTATGAGAAATTATGCGGCGCGTGGAGGGCTGGGGGCGGTAATGGGTTCGAAGAAGTTGAAGGCCATTGCCGTGCGTGGGACAAAGGGACTGGACATAGCCAAGGCAGACGGCCTTATAGGGCTTGTCGGCGGGATGCAAGACCGAATCAAGATGATGCCCAGTTATCAGGAATACCCTGAATGGCATTACAAGCTTTTCGACATTCTTGAATCCGACTCCAAGTCCTTCTTTGGTAACTACGAAGATGCAGCCTGGACGGAAAGATTCGGTGCCTATGAAAACGCCAAGCGCTTCATTAAACAAGCAGAGTTCAGACGTGAAACATGCTTCGCCTGCCCCTTAAGGTGTTGGGCTTACATCAACATAAAAGGAATTGGAGGGAGTAGCGTTGCCGCCTGCCAGGGTACGCTTACTTCGTTAGCTAATTTCTCGAAGGTAAACGATTTCGGCAAGTTATGGGAGGCCTACCTACTATGCCAGGATTTTGGCCTCGATGTAAGTGGAACGAGCGCCGTGGTCGCCTTTGCCATGGATCTCTATTCCAGAGGGATGTTAGATGATTTGTGGATGCAGGAACCAAAGCTCGTCTATGGCAATGGCAACGCGCTGGTTAATTTGATCAGGAAGATCGCCACGCGTGAAGGATTGGGAAATATTCTTGCCCAAGGCGTAAAGCAAGCCTCGGAAACAATAGGCAAGGGCTCCCAGGAAAGAGCCGTATTCACAAAGGGAGGTCTGGAACTTTGGCTCATGGAGATAAGACCTTTTAAAGGGACGGCCCTTGCCTGTGCGGTGACGGATTCAGGAAGCCAGAACCGGGCAACCTATGGATTATGCGAGTTTTACTACAAATCGATGAAAAAACAGGCCGAAATGGTTGCCAAGAATCTCGTTGGGACAGAAGAAGCGGCGATTCCTACAAAATATGAACATAAACCAAAGCTTGTAGCAATGTATGAGAACTTACACATCCTTGCAGACTCGTTAGGAGTGTGTTCCATACCCTTCATGCTGGTGGGCTTGGAACTGTGGGGGCAGGCTTTTGCTGCAGCCACTGGTATCGAGACAACCCCTAAAGCCCTCATGTTGGCAGCAGAACGGATAAGGACGCTCGAGAGGCTATTCAACATTCGCGAAGGTCTCATCAGGAAGGATGATACGATAGCAGAGAGGATGTTCAACGAGCCGTTGAAGGACGGGGTATGGAAAGGCGAAGCACTGAATAGAGAAAAGTTCGAACAAATGAAAGACGCGTACTACGCCCTTCGCGGGTGGGATACGGAAGGAAAGCCCAAACAGGAGACTCTTGAAAAGCTGGGGTTGGAATAGCCCATGAGAATTTTAATTATTGGCGCCGGGGCTGCAGGTATTTCCGCGGCAGAAACTATTAGGAACCATAAGGGGGATGCTGAAATCACAATAATAACCAAAGATAAATGCCCGCCCTTCTCACCTGTAGCCCTACCTGATTATATAGAGGGCAAGGTCTCAAAGGAGCAGATGCTCTTCTGGGAGGAAAAAGTAATCATGGAGAAGCGAATTGATCTCTTACTCGGCAGGATGGTGGTCAGTGTGAATCCAGATAAACGCACCGTGCAAACGGATGACGGTTCCATTTTGAGCTACGATAAGCTACTAATAGCATCGGGGGCCTCTCCTTCTCTCCCGAAGGATTTGGAAGGCAGAAAAGGTTTGTTCACTTTGCGAACTTTAGAGGATGCGGATGCGATCCGTCAGCAAATAAGAGAGAGAGCGGTCATTT
>Ga0315280_10000815_pt1 | contig 56390 bp, 44 predicted proteins | sample YL17G06_40_MG_FD_203697 | JGI IMG/M metagenome (GOLD analysis project Ga0315280, IMG submission 203697) | Sediment microbial communities from Yellowstone Lake, YNP, Wyoming, USA - YL17G06_40 | ecosystem: Environmental > Aquatic > Freshwater > Lake > Sediment | place: USA: Wyoming | collected... | reverse complement strand
TACAGATTCTCTTGTATTACGGTGACAACCGTAATACAAGAGAATCTCCTGTAGAAGCGTCACGCTCTGCGCTGAGGAGTTTCTTGCATTATGGCTCGTATCACTGTAATGCAAGAAACTCCATAGGTGAAGACGACTCCCCAGGGGATCCAGGAGGGGCCATGGCGGTCCCATCGAGCGTGTCCGCGACGGGCCCGCCCAGCTCACACGACCGCTACGGCACCCCTGCTGGGGACGGCCCCGGCCCTTGCCTCACGAGCCAGTGGTGCCGGTCAGAACCCGGAGCTGCTCGTTCACCGCCGCCTTCAGGTCGCCGGTGGCGGTCTTGGCGAGCTTCTCCAGAGGCGGGACGGCAGCGAGGTAGTGCAGGTCGCCGAGGGTCACAGCGCTCCATATCCGCACATCGAGGCTCGGGGAGGAGAGGGCGGAGATCAGCTTCGGCCCGGCGGTGTTGCCGATCTTGAGGAAGGCCCGGGTGATCTGGTAGTTCACCGTCCGGTCGCCGCTCTTGCCGATGATCTCCAGGAGGGGTGCGACGGCGGCCGGGCCTACGGCCCCCAGGGAGTTGACGGCAGCACTCACCACTCGCCACTGAGGGTCTGAGAGAGCCCCCACCAGAGGGCTGATGGCCGCCAGGTTGTCGCTCCAGCCCAGGGCCGACGCTGCCGATGCGCGCACCTGGTCGTCAGGATCGCGAAGGGCGCTCGTGAGCGGGCCGTTGAGGGAGGCGGAGTTGGCGCCCACCAGAGCCGCCGCCGCGGCTCGCCGCAGCAGCGGCGGCGGCGAGCCGAGGTCCCGCAGGATGGGTGGGTAGGACGCGGAACCTGTCTTGCGCACGATGCGCCGGAGGCCCACCACCGCGGCCTCGCGGTAGAGCTTCTCAGTCGCGGTCATGGTCGCGAGCATGGGTTCCACCCCCCGCGGATCGCCGATCAGGCCCAGGGAGGTGGCGGCGTCGGTGCGGTTGTCGGCCTTCGCCACGAAGGGGATGAGAGCCGGCACGGCCCTGGTCTCTCCGAGCAGGCCCAGGGCCTTGATGCCAGGTCCGGTTGACAGCTTCAGCTTGGGGTCCGTGTTGTCGAGCGCGGCGGTCACCGCTCGGTCCACGTTGGCGTGGGAGAGCCGGCCCTTCGACCCCTGCGCGGCCAGGTCACCCAAGGCGGCCTCCCGCACCTTGTCGTCAACCAGGTAGCAGGCGACCAGGAGGGCGTCAATGCCGACCTGCCCCATCCTGGCCAGCGTATGAGAGGCGCCGGTATAGGCAGAGCGATCGGAGAGCAGCATGCGCATCTCGGGAGCGGCCGACGGCCCGATCTGGCGCAGCCCCTCGACCGCCTCATCAAGCGTGCCTCCGCCGGCGGTGAGAGCCTCCATCAAGACCGGCACCGCGCGCTTGCCCTGCTTGACCAGGGCCTCTCGCGCCCACCGCCTGGGGGCCTCCTCCTGGTCTCTCAGGATCACCCCAAGCACGCGGATCGCCTCGTCGCTGCGGATCTCGCCCAACGCCTGTGCGGTCTTGCTGCGGATGATGATGGGTTGAGCTGGAAGCGCATCCTCCAGCTTCTCCATCGCCAGCAGCTTCTCCGCGGCCGGCACCCTGACGTGCTGGAGGTCCCTGCTGCCCAGACTGCGAATGAGCTGGCGCTTCACCATGTACCTGGCGGTCAGCCAGCCGATCAGCGCGAGGGCAACGACGGCGACCAGGACGTAGCTCAGTATCCGGCCCGACGATTGCGCTCGGGGGAGGCCACGAGTGCTCATATCGGCTCCTCTCTGCCTGTCAGGCAGCAGCGCCACTTTGCAGCCGCCGCTGCGCTAGGCGCGCCATTCGGCAGCGGGTCTGGCGAATCCTTCCCCTCGCTGACCTGTAGCGTTTTTCGGTTACAGCACTGCAGCGTCTTGGAGGTTACGGAACACGCAGCGCCGGTTCGGCGGACCCCTGGCCTACGGCCGCGGTGCACAGCACCGCGCATTCGCCCCTGGGCGAATGCGCCCTCCTCTCGTCTTGCCCGTGGCGCCCTCGCCCTACAGCCGGGCAAAACAGCGTCGTTTTGCCCGTGGCTCGGGCTGGAATGTGGAAGAAGTCTACGGTAGGACAGCAGCGCGAGTGGCGGGCGCTCTATATCGGCTGCGGCGTGGAGGGATAGCTTGGAGACGAAGCCCCTCGAGATTCTGGTGGTGGATGACGAGCAGAGCATCTGCCTTTTGCTCCACGACGTTCTCGTCCGTTTCGGACATCGGGTGACCACTTGCCAGGACGGGCTCGCCGCCCTCAGTCTGGCCGCCGAGCGCTCATTCGACCTGGTCTTCCTCGACATCCGCATGCCAGGCATGGGGGGAGTGGACGCCCTCAAACAGCTTCACGAGCGTCACCCGAACACCACCTACGTGATGATCACGGGCTACGCGCACAACGACATCGTTGACGAGTCATTGCGCAGCGGCGCCTCCGCCTGCCTCTCCAAGCCCTTCAGCCTATCCCAGGTCACGAAGGTGCTCGAGCAAGTGACATCCCGGCACGCTGTGCCAGCCTGAAGCCTTCTACCCCGGCGCGTTACGACCGCGCATTCCATAAGCCCAGACCTGGTCTCAGCACCGGCCGCCCGGACCCTCGTCCAGCACCCAGCCCAACCGCTGCCTGCGGTAGACTTCGCGCCCCCAGTCCAGGTCCTCCGGGAAGAGGAAACAGCCTCCGCCCGTCGGCCTGAATGCCTTGCCGGCCAGCAGGTGATCCAGGATGGCGCGCCGCAGAGCGGTGTCCCTCGGCGCCTTGGCCAGATCCGGGGGAGCACCGCCGAAGACGCGATCCAGAAGTGTCTCGAGGCTCAGCCGGATGGGGAAGAGGTAGACCTCCCTCTGGAATCGCACCAGGTTCGAGGTGGGCGGAAGCCACTCCTCGAGTTGGCCGTTGAGTATCCACGAACCGCAGCAGAAAGCGATGAAGGGCCGGTCGGGGAAGTGCCGCGGGAAGAACCCGACTGCCTGGCGGAAGGAGTCGCCGCAGCGCTGAGGGGTCATCGGCTCGCCGGCCGGGATGTGGATGTTCACCCCCGGGTCGCGGGGCGCCAACGCCTGCCGCCACTCCGCGGTGGGAAGGAACACCTCCTGGTTGACCGCGCGGCCGGTTGGCAGAATCGGGCTGCCCCGCGCTCCCTCGTCCGTGATGGTCAGAGACGCCTGCCAGGCGGCTGGCGCCGGGGCGGGTTGGCCGCGCTCGTCGTAGCCGACGCCCTCCTCGGAGAGGGCCAGGACCGCGCCGGTGGTAATGTGCCGAAACGCTCGCAGCCGCCCCCAGAACGACGCGAACTGGAACTGCAGCCGGCCAAGACGGTACAGGTCGCCACGGAAGTGGTGGGCGAGCCACCCGATATTGTAAGGGGTAAGGCCCCAGGCCGCACTGGGCCGGCGCTGCCTCATTTGGTCGAGCCATAGCGTGAGGTCGAGCAGGGTGTCTCGCCTGACCTCGGCCGGTACCGAATGCGCGTCGTGAACAGCCTTCATCGTGGGCAGCCCGGATAGCAGCACGAGCAAGTAGAACATGCCCGCATCCTCGTGCAGCGCGCCCTCCAGGGAGGGCCAGCTTCCCGCGGTGCCGAAGACGCCGCCGCGGTCGTAGGGCGGGCCGGCAGTCTCGAAGAGGCAGTGATGGTAGTGCCAGGCCAGGGCCTTGACGGCCAGGCTCGCGGGGAGGCGTCCACAGGCGGCGGCCGCCGCCTGAGCCATCTCCTCCGACAGGTGGACCTCTCGGCAGGCCTCAATGGCGAACTCAGGGGCGAAGAAAAAGAGATCGCCTGAGGGCAGGGACCGCTGAGACGATTCCCATTCCGTCCTCAGCACGTCCATGCTGTCGTGCAGCCCGAGCTCATCCACAACCTGGGTAAGCTCCATGTCGCAGCTCATATCCTGAGGGCCTCGCAGGCCGGCCGCGCCTGCGCGGGCCTTGGTGGTCTAACCGGAAGAGACAGAACCGATGAACCGCGCCAGATCCTGGCGACGGTAGACCTCCCCGCCCCAGTCGAAGTCTTCACGCAGCAGGAAGCAGCCTCCGGCCGTCGGCTCGAGCCGGCCGCCTGCGAGAAGATGATCCACGATCGCGCGCTGGAGTGTGGTGTCCCTGGGGGCCTTCGCCAGGTCTTGCAGGCGGCCGTGGAAGACGGTCCTGACCAGGTCATCGGTGTCCATACCAATGGGGACGAGGTACACCTCGCGCTGGAAGCGCACCATGTTCGAGGTGAGTGGCAGCCAGCTCTCGAGCTGGCCGTCCAGCAGCCAGGAGGTGCAGCAGAAGCCGCGAAATGGTCGGTCCGGGAAATGCCGAGGGAAGAATTCCAGCGCGCGCCGGAATGACTCCCCGCAGGCGGCGTGGCCCAAGGGGCCTCCGTCCGGCATGTGCACATTCAGCGTCGGGTCGCGACGACCCAGCACTTGCGTCCACTCGGAGGCGGGAAGGCGTGCTTCCCGCGGGAGCGCGCGTCCGGTCGGCAAGATGGGGAAGCCGACGATCTCCTCCTCCCCGATCAGGAGGCGCGCGGTCCACGTATCGTCAGCCCTGCCCTCCCCATCCCCGCCTGCGAGCTGGCCGTTGCTCTGGTAGCGAACGCCTTCGTCGGAAAGCGCCAGGACCGCGCCCGACGGCCGGTGGCGGAAGGCTCGCACCTCGAGGTAGAACGAGCTGAACTGAAACTGGAGCCGGCCCAGCCGGTAGAGGTCACCGCGGACGAAGTTGGCGAACCAGGCGACTTCGTGGGACCGCAGCCCCAGCGCGCGGGCCCCGTGATGACGATGGTGTTCGATGCTGCGTGCCAAGTCGCGCAGCGTGTCCCGAGCGACCTCCTCCGGCACCCCCCGGGTTCTGTTCTCCTCCTGCAGCTTCGGCAGCCTCGACAGCAGGACCACCACGTAGAACATCCCCGCATTCTGGTCGAGCACGCCCTGAAACGAAGGCCAGTCCTCGATCCATTCGTGGCGGTACTTGGCCGCGCGGAAGAGGCAGTAGTGGAAGTGCCAGGCGAGGGCCTCCAGCGCCGGACTGCCTCTGGCCCGCGCGCAGACCGCCAGCGCGGCTTGGGTGGCCTCCTCCGAGAGGCCGAGGTCGCGGCAGGCCTGGGCGACGGAATCCGGGTCCAGGAAGGGGATGTCCCCTGCGGGCAGACACTCCTGGGACTGCTCCCACTGGCGCGCCAGCGTGTCCGCCGCTTCGGTCAGGCCAAGTTCGGAGACAACTACGTCAAGGTTCACGCGGGAGGCTCCTCTGCGTTACCTACCGGCCGGCACTCGCCTGCGGCGAGACGCCCGCCCGACATGAGATCCAGCATCCCCGGACGACGCCGCGGCCTATTGCTCCAGCTCATCTCGCCAGGCGCGGGTCATCAGGGACCTGACGGCATCGGCGGGAGCGGCGCCCTCGAAGAGCACGGCATACACGGCCGCGGCGATGGGCATCTCGACTCCGGCGCGCGCGGCCAGCCGCTGCGCGGCTCGGGCCGTCGCCACGCCCTCGGCCACCTGCCTCATTCCAGCTAGAACGTCGTCCAACCTCCTGCCCTTGGCGAGCTCGGACCCGACGAGGTAGTTCCGGCTCTTCCGGCTGGCGCAGGTCGCGACCAGATCGCCCATGCCCGACAGACCGCGGAACGTCTCCGCCTTCGCCCCCAGCGCGACTCCGAGGCGGGTGATCTCGGTCAGGCCGCGGGTCAGCAAGGCCGCCTTGGTGTTGTCGCCGAAGCTGAGGCCATCGCTCACCCCGGCCGCGATGGCGATGATGTTCTTGAGCGCCCCTCCGAGCTCCACTCCCAGCACATCCGGGTTCGTGTAGACTCTGAAGCGCGGGGTGCTCAGTGCGGCCTGCGCTTCCGCCGCGAAGACCGCATCCCCACAGGCCACCACGGTCGCGCTGGCGATTCCGGCCGCCACCTCTACTGCCAGATTGGGCCCGGAGAGCACCGCGATCTCCCCCCGCCGCGGCCCGAGTGACTCCTCGATCACTTTCGAGAGCCTACGCCCGGTCTCGTGCTCCAGACCTTTGGCGGCGCTGATGATCCCTTGACCGTCTTGCAGGCAATCGGATAGCTGCTTGCATACCTCCCTCAGGCCATCCGAGGGCACCGCCAGCAGGACCAAGCGCGCTCCCGCGACGGCGCGGCGCAGGTCGGCTGTCGCCTCCACCCCGGCCGGCAGAAGGACTCCTGACAGGTACTGGGGATTCCGCCTCTCCCGCTGGATAGCGGCGGCAATCTCGCCCCGGCGCGCCCACAGCTTCACTCCCCATCCGGCCCCGCCCAGGATCAGGCTCAGGGCCGTGCCCCAGCTTCCCGCGCCAATCACCGAGATCGTGCCGCGATCCATCTCAGTCCTGCCCATTGCCTTGGCTCTCCGGCCTCCCGGGTTCCGAAGCCAGGTCGTTGACCCCGCCTGGGCCAACGACTCGCTGGCCGATCTTCGCCTCCGTCCCTGACAGCAGACGCCTGATGTTGGGGATATGGCGGAGGATCACGAGCGCGGCCACCGCGGACCAGAACGCGGGCCACTCCCACCGCCTCCCGCTCAGCAGCATGTAGACCGGCACCGAGGCCGCGGCCGCCATTGATCCCACGGAAATGTAGCGGGTGATGGCGACGAGTGTGAGCCAGATGGCCAGGCCGATCAGGGCCGCGGGCCAGCAGAGGCCCAGGAGCACGCCGCCGGTGGTGGTCACCGCACGCCCGCCTCTGAAGCCGAGGAACACGGAGAAGCTATGGCCCAGAATGGCTGCGAGCGCCACCGCCAGCAGCCAGAGGTCCGGCTCACGGAGGTTCCAGGCCCGGAATGCCGCCCGCGCGACCAGCATGGGGATGAGGCCTTTCGCCGCGTCTCCCAGCAGCACCACGGAGGCGGGCCGCCAGCCGAGGACGCGGAGCACATTCGAGAAGCCGATGTTGCCGCTGCCGTACTTGCGGACGTCCACCCCGCGCCAGGCGCGGCCGACGATCACGCCAAACGGTATGCTTCCGACCAAGTAGGAGCTAACCAGGAGAAGGGAAATCCGCATGGTCATCGCTTCTCCCGCCGGTAGCGCTGGTGGGCCCGGCGCACCAGCAGTCGGATCGGCGTGCCCTCCATGGGAACGCGAGCGCGAATCTGGTTCTCCAGGTATCTCAGGTGGGAGAAGTGGGCCAGCTCCGGGTCGTTCACGAACAGGGCAATGGTGGGCGGTCTGGTCGTCACCTGAGTCACGTAGTAGATCTTGAACTGCCGGCCCTTGCGGGAGAGGGGCCGCTCCCAGGTGGCCTGCTCGAAGAGGCGGTTCAGCTCCGCGGTCTGGAAGCGAAAGGCGTGCTGCTCGGCCGCGCCGACGGCGGTATCGAGCACGGCCTCGATTCCCAGGCCGGTCACGGATGACACAAACGCGAGCGGCGCGTAGGAGATCTCGGGGAGCCAGGCATGCACCTCCCGGCCGAAGTCCTGCATCAGCGTGCGAGAGGCCTGGTCGCTCGTCCCCTCGGGCGCGCGGAGGTCCCACTTGCTGATCACCAGCACCTGGGCCTTCCCCTCGTCATGCGCGCGGCCCGCGATCCGCTTGTCCTGGTCGGTCAGGCCGGCGCTTGCGTCAATCAAGGTCAGAGCGACATCGGCGCGCTCGATCGCTCCGAAGGCGCGCAGCACGCTGTAATACTCGAAGTCCTCCTCCACCCGGCTCTTGCGCCTGATGCCCGCGGTGTCAATGAGGATGAGCGAGCGCTCGTGCCACCGATAGGGCGTGTCTATGGAATCGCGCGTGGTGCCGGGCGCCGCGTCCACTACTGCCCGTTGCTCGCCGAGGATGGCGTTCAGGAGCGAGGACTTACCCACATTGGGCCGGCCCACAATGGCGATGTGGATGATGTCTTCGCCCTCGGGCAGAGGGACCGTCTCCGGCAGGTGCTGCGCGACCAGGTCGAGCAGCTCGTCAGCCGCGATGCCGTGCGCGGCCGAGACGCCCACCACGTCGCCAAGGCCGAGCCGATAGAAGTCCGGGATACCGTCCTCCCGCTGTCTGCTGTCCACCTTGTTGACGGCCACGACCACCGGCTTGCCAGTCTTACGGAGGAGCTCGGCGATCTCGTCATCGAAGGGGGCCGGACCTGCCTTCCCGTCCACCACGAAGATGATGACATCCGCCTCTGCAATCGCGAACTCGACTTGACGGACGACTTCGGCGTGCAGATGGTCGCCGGCCACCTGGAGGCCTCCGGTGTCAATCAGCGTGAAGCGCTTCCCCACCCACTCGCAGTCCGCGTAGATGCGATCACGCGTGATGCCAGGTGTGCGCTCCTCGATGGCGATGCGGCGGCCGGCCAGTCGGTTGAACAGGGTGGACTTGCCGACGTTCGGTCGCCCGACGATGGCGACTACCCCGCGGTCGCGCGCTATGCCCATGGCCGGCATCTGTCAGCAGCGAATCTGCGCAGCACGGCCAGCGCCTCTCGCGGCGAATCCGCGGGCAGGACGGGCGCACACACTGATCGGGACAGCTCTTCCAGCGTCATCCCGTCGAGGAATCCCTCCCCTTCTCTGACCGCCGCGGCCGGCACCAACACCAGCTCGCCCACGTCGCTGCCCCTGAGGGCGCGCGCGACGTCACGGCCGGCCAGCAGGCCTGCCGTCGTCACCGACCGGCCCAGAAGACGGTTCCGGATCACTCGCACCTCCGCCCTCACGCTCCCCCCTGCCTCCAGCTTCTCCTCTAGCATTCTGACCAGAGCGGCCGCGCCCTCTCCCGTCACCAGCGTAAGCCGGAGCCGCCTCCGCAGCCGCGGGGGCCGCATGCGCCTGATCTCGTCGAGAAACAGCCGCACCCCGCCGATCCCGTTGCCGAGCTGCGGGGACCCGTCGTATTGAGCCCGGGGCGGTGGCTCGATGCCGGCCAGACGGTACAGCTCGTCGGCTGCGAACACCAGGCGGCTCCCCGACTCGCGTACGAACTCTGTCTGCCACCTGTGCACGCGCTGCACGAGTTCTGTCGCCAGCTTGGCCCGAACCGGGCGGATCGGCGGGAGGCCTCGCCGGTGCCTCGTCAGACCAACGGGGACAATGCCGATGGATCGAACGCCGGGATGGAGACCGGCCAGGTCTCGCACCGTCCGTTCGAGGTGCGGACCGTCGTTCACCCCTGGGCACACCACGATCTGGGCATGGAACTCGATCCCCCGGGAGATCAGATGCCTCATCTCCCGCCGCGGCTCCGGTGTGGCACAGCCGAAGAGGCGGGCCCTGACGTCGGGCTCCGTCGCATGCACTGACACATACAGCGGCGAGAGATGGAAGCGCGCAATCCGGGTGCGGTCGGCCGCGGTGAGATTCGTCAGGGTGATGAAGTTGCCATGCAGGAAGGAAAGCCGGTAGTCGTCGTCGCGAACATAGAGCGCCGGCCTCAGCCCTGCCGGTAGCTGTGCCAGAAAGCAGAAGGAGCAGCGGTTTCGGCAGGTGCGAACGCCGTCGAATACATCTGAGGTGAATGTGATCCCGAGGTCCGCGTCGAGTGGCTTCGCGATGCGCACCCGGCGGCACTTTCCATCTACCCCCGCGACAGTCAACGATACCGCTTCTTCCGCGATCAGGTAGCGATACTCGATATAGTCGCGCGGAGACTTACCATTCACGCGGAGTAACCGATCGCCCGGGACAAGCCCGGCCTCGGCGGCTGGGCTGCCGGAGCGGAGCTCTGCAATCCGGGCCTGGCTGGTCACGCTCATCGGGGCGCGGCCCGGTCCGCCAGCTCCCGCAGCCGTGCGACCACCTCGGCGATGATCCACTCGGGGGTGGAGGCTCCGGCCGTGACCCCCACGCGGTGAGCGCCCTGGAACCAAGCGGGCTCCAGCTCGTCTGCGGTCTCGATGTGATGTGTGGGGGCGCCGGTGGCGGCGCAGATCTCCCTCAGCCGGGCGGTATTGGCGCTGTTTCTTCCACCTACGACCAGCATCACATCCACCTGCTCGGCAAGCTGCCTGGCGCTCTCCTGGCGGCCGATGGTGGCCTCGCAGATGGTGTTGAAGACGCGCAGCTCGCGGCAGCGTTCGGCGAGCGCGCCGGCTACCTCGCGCAGCGTCTCCGGCCGCTGCGTGGTCTGCACGACGAGGCCGTACTGGTCGCAGAAAGGCAGCCTCTCGGCCTCTTCCTTGCCGGTCACGATCTCAGCCTTGCGACCCGAACGGGCCGCCAGTCCCTCCACCTCCCGATGCCCCGGATCGCCGAGGATCACGACTGTGTAGCCCTGGTCGGAGAGGGTACGGATGTGGGCGTGAGCGCGCCGCACGAAGGGGCAAGTGGCGTCAATCACCTCCAGCCCGTGGGCGCGCGCCTCCTCCTCGACCCCCGGGTCAACCCCGTGGGCAGAGAGCACGACCGCGCCGGAGGCCACCTGGGCCAGCGACTCCACGGGGTGGATGCCCTGTGCCTCGAGCCGGGCGATCTCCTGAGGATTGTGGATCAAGGGGCCCAGGGTGTAAACGGGTCTGACGCCGGACTGGGCGGCGCCGGCTACGATCTCGAGCGCGCGCTTCACCCCGAAACAGAAGCCCGCGTTCTCGGCTACGATTATGTCCACGCTCCATGTTCCTTGCAGATAGCTTCGGGCAGGCAGGAGAGCCAGTCTTGTCCGTTAGCAGGTCCCATTGTCACTTGGCATCCGTCACTGTCGGGAAGCATAACACAAGGGGTGACGGAGGTCCACCTGGTGTCTGTCACAGACGATTGATGTACACTTGTTCTAGATGCGGGGGAGCTCGTCAGGCACCTAGTGCTGCATCAGTAGGACGGGTGGAGCACGGCCTAGCCAACCTCAAAAAGATGGTTGACTGAATTGGTAAACCGTGGTACCATGAATGCCATGCGGGATGCGAAGCATGCCCTGAGGCACACAGCCAACCTCCGCCAGTTTGGGGAGCGGATACGTTCGGAACGCGAGGCGCGCGGCTACTCTCTTGGGGAGTTGGCAAACGCCCTTCGCGTGACCAAGGGCTATCTATCGAGGCTGGAGCGGGCCAAGGCCGCGCCTTCGAGACGCATTACAGACCTGATTGCGGCAATACTCAGGCTTGACGCCGGCCGCCTCCATCTCCTGGCTGGGCATCTTCCGAATGACGTGGCGCAGATACTCTACGACCATCCGACCGAGGCACCGTTGATGTTACGCGAAGCCTTCGCGGGTTACGGAGCGGCTCCGTCGCAACACGCGCCTTCGCCTCAGGCGAATCGGGGAATGGCGCGCAAGCTCACGCCGGGCCTTGCGTTGGGTCACCTCTACGAGCTTGTCAACGATGACTGCATGCAGTGGCTCAAACACCGCCCTGACAACAGTATCCACGCTATCGTGACTGACCCACCCTATGGACTGAAGGAATACACTGAGGAGGAGCAGGCGAAGCGGCGCCAGGGGCGGGGGGGAGTCTGGCGCATACCGCCCACGCTAGGTGGACACACTCGTCGGCCATTGCCGCGCTTTACTGTCCTCACGGCTACGGAGCGCCGGGAGTTAAGAGAGTTCTCTGGTAAGTGGGCCGAGTTGGCCTTCAGAGTGCTGGTGCCTGGAGGTCACGTCTTTATCGCCACGAACCCCCTTGTCTCACACCTAGTATGCATCGCTGTGGAGGAGGTCGGGTTCGAGAAGCGCGCGGAGGTAGTGCGTCTGGTGCAGACACTCCGCGGAGGCGATAGGCCGAAGAACGCACACGACGAGTTTCAGATGGTTACTGTAATGCCGCGATCGGCATGGGAGCCGTGGCTGCTCTTCAGGAAGCCGTGCGAGGGGCGCGTGCAGGACAACCTGCGAAAGTGGGGAACCGGCGGGCTTCGGCGGACCTCGCTGGAGCGACCATTCTGCGACGTGATCCCAAGCGCGCCAGCACGGGGTGCTGAGCGGGACATATCGTCTCACCCCTCCCTGAAACCACAGGCCTTCATGCGCCAGGTGGTCTACGCATCGCTTCCTCTCGGCGAAGGAGTCGTGCTTGACCCGTTTGCGGGGAGCGGCTCTACGGTAGCAGCGGCCACAGCTCTTGGCTACAGGTCGATTGGCATCGAACTGGACCCGGGCTTCTACCAGATGGCGCGCAAGGCTGTTCCGCGGTTGGCTGCGCTACCCTTCAATGGCAATGGACGGACGTTCACGACAGCCCGCGTTCCGGTCCGCCAGGACGGGCTCTTCCCCTAGCCGGGGCCCGAGCTGAGCTCAGTCGTTCCCCGCTAGTATGTGGGCGTGTCGGCCGACTCCGTGCTCGGGGAGGCGGTAAAGGAAGTTGGCGCGGAGCTTCTCGGTCCCTGATGCAGTGATTGAGGCAGTTGGCGTCCGCCGCGATTCTCCTTTGCGCCCGGAGAGGGACCAGTCCGATCTGGCAAGGCGAGCACATACGATCTCGGTGAACACGAGGGGGGTCCAAGACCCCTCATGCAAGCGACCCGGTATGTACCGGAAGACCATGACCCAGCAGTCCTCGGGATTATGCCCTTGCCACCCGCCGCGCTGTATGGACGCCTTGAGCTCGATTCCCTCGTCTCCTTTCAGGACGCCTTCAGCCACATAGCGTCCCTTTGGGAGCAGATCCGGGTGTCCCCCAACCTTCGAGTTCGCTAGCAGCGTCTGCGACGCGCTAGCGATGTTCTTGACGAGGAACTCCGAGATCAGCCCCGAGAGTGAATTTCCGAGGATAAGCTGTTCCAGTCTGCGGAATCCTCGCTCGACCAGGAAACCGTTGATCCCGTGAAGCAGCCGGTACGTCTCGGCGACTCCGGCAGCCACTTCGTCGACCGTCAGACCATACGGGAGGCAGACACGACGGTTGATGTACCGAGGATCGAGCGCAGCTGACTCAGCCATCACAACCTCCGCGCTCCGCGCCTGCTACATTACCAAGAACGGAGGGCCGCCGCTATCACAGTGCGGCTTGCACGAATCGCGCCATGCGCGCCATCGCTTCTTCGATCAGAGCCATGGCGGTGGCATAGGAGCAGCGCACAAAGCCCTCGCCGCACGCCCCGAAGGCGGTGCCTGGCACCACGGCCACCTTCTCCTCGGCCAGCAGGCGCTCCGCGAACTCCTCCGAGGTCAGGCCGGTGCGCGCGATCGAGGGGAACGCGTAGAAGGCTCCTTTGGGCTCGAAGCAATCGAGCCCCATGGCGTTCAGTCGGTTGACGATCACGCGCCGACGCTGGTTATACTCCCGCCGCATGCCTGCGACTTCCTCGTCGCAGCTCCGCAGCGCCTCCACCGCGGCCTCCTGGGCCATCGTGGACGGGCACATTACGGTGTAGGAATGAACCTTCTGCATGGCGTCAATGACCTCCGCGGGTCCCGCCGCGAAGCCCAGCCGCCATCCCGTCATCGCCCAGGCCTTGGAGAAGCCGCCGAGCAGGAGCGTGCGTTCCGTGGCCCCGGGAATCGAGGCCACCGAGACGTGCTCGCCGTCATAGGTCAGCTCGGCGTACACCTCATCGGCGATGATCAGCAGGTCTCGCTCCTGCGCGTATCTGACCAGGCTTTCCAGCCCGCCGCGCGTCATGGTGGCCCCCGTGGGGTTGTTCGGGTAGCAGAACAGCATCGCCCGCGCGCTGCCGTCATCGGCCGCCGCGAGGTCGCTCACCTGTACCTGGAACTGGTGGTCAGCAGAGGTGCGGACGCTCAGCGCGCGTCCCCCGGCCATGACGGTGCAGGGCAGATAGGAGACGAAGCACGGCTCCGGGATAAGCACGCCATCCCCCGGCTCCAGCACCACCCGCAGCGCGACATCAATCGCCTCGCTGCCGCCGATCGTGATCAGCAGCTCGCGCTCTGGATCGTAGGTCAGGCCGAAGCGCCGTGCCAGGTAGCGCGCCAGCTCCTCCCGCAGCTCCTGGGTCCCGCGGTTCGGCGTGTACTGCGTGTGCCCGCGCTCCAGCGAGAAGATGGCGGCCTCGCGAATGCGCCAGGGAGTGACGAAATCCGGCTCACCGATGCCCAGAGAGATGGCGTCGGGCATGCGCTCCACCAGCTCGAAGAAGCGGCGAATGCCCGAGGGTGGCAGGCTCTCGACGCGGCGAGCTACTCGCGATCTGGTCCTGGCCATATGTGGCTGGCTCAAGGCTAGGGCGTCACCGGCAGGCGCTTCACCTCGGCGCGCTCGGTGAGCGTGTCCCCGTCAACCTTATAGCGCTTCAACACGAAGTGGGTGGCGGTGCTGAGCACGTGCTCCAGAGGCGCCAGCTTCTCGGCCACGAAGAAGGCGACCTCCCGCATGGTCCGGCCCTGCACCACCACCAGCAGGTCATAGGTGCCGGACATCAGGTAGAGAGAGTGCACCTCGGGGAATCCCATGATCCGCTCGGCCACCGCGTCGAAGCCGACCCCGCGCTCGGGCGAGACCCGCACCTCGATGAAGCCGTAGACGTGCTCGACGCCGGCCTTGTCCCAATCTATGATCGTCTTGTAGCGTCGGATCACCCCCTCCGATTCGAGCCTCGCGATCGCCGCCTTCACGTCTCCTTCCGAGCCCCCGGTGCGCTCCGCGATCTGGGCTGCGGTAAGGCGCGCGTCCTCGGCCAGCAGTTGCAGTATCTCGTCCATGCGTGGCTACTCCCCCGCGTTCTTACTTGTGGATCGCCATCCCGTAGCTGTCTTCGGCTGCTTCCTTGATGGGTTCGCTCAAGGTGGGATGGCCGTGCACCATCTCCCCCAGGTCCTCAGCGGTCGCACCCATCTGCACGGCGAGCACGACCTCGTGGATCAGATCGGTGGCCCGCGGTCCGATCACATGTCCACCCAGCACCTTGCCGGTGGCGGCGTCGGCCACGATCTTGGCGATGCCCTCCCGATGCCCCTCGGCCAGCGCCCGGCCGGCGGCGCGGAACTGGAAGCGGCCGACCTTCACCTCCATGCCCCGTTCTCGCGCCTGGGCCTCGGTGAGGCCGGTCGAACCGATCTCGGGGTGCGTGTAGGTGACGGAGGGGATGGCCCGGTAGTCCATCTCCCGGCTCTGTCCAAGCGCATTCGCCACTGCCACCTTCCCTTCGGCGAACGCGACGTGGGCCAGCAGAATGCCGCCGATGGCGTCCCCGGCCGCGTACACGCCAGACAGGCTCGTCTCCATGCGCGCGTTCACCTTCACCGCCCGGCCGGCCAGCGTCACCCCGGTGTCCTCCAGGCCGATAGCGTCGGTATTCGGCCTGCGTCCGACTGCGGACAGCACCAGCTCCGCCTCCACCTCGCGCGTCTGCCCCTCGTGTTCGAGGCGCACCAACTGCTTGCCGTCTTTCTGCACCACCTCCGAGACGCGTGCGTTCACGAAGGCCTCTATCCTGCGCCGCCGGAACGAGCGCGCCAGCTCGGCCGATATCTCCTCATCTTCCAGGGGCACCAGGCGCGGGAGCAGTTCGATCACCGTCACCTTCGATCCCATGGAGTTGAACACATCGGCGAACTCCACCCCGATCGGGCCCGCGCCGATGATGGCGAGACTGGCGGGAACCTGCTGTATCTCCAGCATCTCGTCGCTGGTCACCACGCCCGGCGGCTGGAACCCAGGGAGGGGCAGTCGCGCAGGCACCGATCCCACCGCCAGCAGGACCCGGTCGGCACTGACGGTTTCTCCGGGTCCGTCTGTCTCGACGGCCACCACGTGCGGCTCAACCAGCCGGCCTTTGCCCCGGATGAGGCGCACGCCGTGCTCTTTGATCAGGAACTCGACGCCTTTCCGCAACTGGGACACGACCTGGTCTTTGCGCTGCATCACCTTCGGCCAGTTGACGCCCTTGACCTCCACCTCCACGCCGAACTGCCCCAGCTCCTGGGCGTCGCGCGCCAGCTCGGCCGACCGGAGCAAGGTCTTGCTTGGGATGCAGCCGCGGTTGGTACAGGTGCCGCCGAGCTCATCCATCTCGATCAGCGTGACCTCCGCGCCGAGCTGTCGCGCCCGCACTGCGGCCACGTAGCCTGCCGGTCCTCCACCCAGAATGGCGATGTGTGGCAACTCGGTCCTCCCTCGACGTCTCTTCCCTGCGACCGGGCCGTCCGCGGGATGCGCTACGGCGAGGGCGCATTCCCCGGGCCCGCGCCTGCCTCAGGCCGGCGCGCGTCCTGGGGGGAATGCGCGGGCCGTGGGGTGCCCTTCGCCGGTCAGCTCCTTTTGCAGCCTCTCGATCCTCATCTTCGCAACATCGTCGCCGGGGAAGCGCCGCAGGAGAGCGCGCCACTCATCCAGCGCCTCCTGCTTCCGGCCGGCCAGCTCCAGCGCGCTCGGGTACATGTGCTGCCAGGCGCGAGGTGCATTGTGGTCAACGGCCCTCCGAAACTGCTCGACCGCCTCGCTATACCGATGGCGTCGGTGATAGAAGAGGCCGAACTGCTGGTAAATCTCGCTCTGGTCCGGGTTGGCCTCGATCCCCTGCTGGTAGAAAGCGATCGCCTCTCCATCCCGATTGAGGTTGGCGAGCACCCAGGCACCGTCGGTGTACCCCTGGACGAAATGCGGGTCCACCTCGACCGACTGACGGCAGAGGCGGACGCAGTCCTCCCACTCCCCGGCATGCCAGTGCGTGTCAATGCTGAGCGCCAGCAGATCGAGCAGGAAATCCGCGGTCTCGGCGCTGCGGCGTTCAGCCTCGGCGGCCGGGATCGGCTTCACCTCATCGGAAGGCTTCGCTCCTGCCCATGCCGCGCAAGAGAGGCAGAGAAGAAACGCGGCCGCCAGAATCCGAACCATGGCTAGGGACCTCCCGTGGTCAGTTGGCCTGCATTCTACCGCCCGCGCATTTCCCCTGCCCGAACCACGGGCAAAGCGCCGTTGCTTTGCCCGGCCGCAGGGTGAGGGCGTGCCCGAGCCGCGGGCGGAACGCCGGTGCTTCGCCCGGCCGTCAGGCGAGGGCGTCACAGAACGTAGGGCAACGGCCCGCTAGGCCGACCGCACGACGCGCCGCAGGGCTGGCGCCAGCGAGGCCGCCAGCGCCGCCTTCACCACGTCCACTGCAACGAAGGGAAAGACGGACTGGGCCAGCACTACCAGGAGGCCGGCGCCTCCTACCGTCGCTGCCCGCCACACCGCGAACCAGGTCCCGCCGAACGCGTAGATCACGGCCACCCCACAGAGACAGGCCAGCCAGACCCGCCAGCGCGGTCCGGCCCGACCGGCGATGGCTCCTACCGCGAGCGCGGCCAGCGGGAAGCCCACCAGGTAACCGCCGGTAGGCCCCAGCATGGCTGCGGGCCCCCCGCCGTGGGCGAAGACCGGTAGTCCGGCCGCGCCGGCCGCCAGGTACTCCACCTGGCTCACGAACCCCAGACGCGCCCCCAGTACTGCACCCGCCAGCAGGACGGTGAACACCTGACCAGTCACGGGCACCGGAGTGTAAGGAAGATGGAAGGAAAGCCGCGCACCCAGTGCGGTCAGCGCCGCGAACATCGTTGCGGCCGCCAGGTCAAGGGCCAGCCGCCGCTCAACTACGGCTCGCTCCCGTGCGTGAGCCATCGCTTTCACCTCGGCAGGTTCATCCCTTCGGCGAACGCTTGACGCGACCTTTCGCGCCGAGTCGCGACAGGAGCGTGGTCGCGGCGACGGAGGGGGACCACAGGACGCGCGGATTTCCCGAAGGGGAAATGCGCAGGCGGTTCGCGCTCAAGCAGGGGGCGCGCATTCCGCGGGCGGAGTGCGCGGGTATGGAGAGGCGTTTCGGTGCGAGGCTGATGGACCTGTAGGCCGGCGCGCGCTCTCGGCCTGCATCTCTGACAGCGTCACGAAGCGGTATCCCCGGCGGCGGAGTGTCTCGATGAGCTGGGGCAGAACCTCGATGGTCTGCTGGACCCCGTCGTGCATCAGGATGATCCCGCCATTGCTGACCCGCGCCAGCACCCGGCGCTCCATCCGACTGGCGCTGTGGCTGGCGTAGTCCGCCGAGTTGTCGGTCCAGAGCACCGTGGTGAGCCCGAGCCGGCTGGCCGCGGAGACTGTCGCTCGGTCATATCTCCCGCCGGGCGGGCGGCAGTACTTCATCGTCAGGCCTGTGATCGCCTGGACGGCCCGTTCGCACCCCGCCCATTCGGACGTAACCTGGTCATCGGGCAGCCGGGTAACGTTCACGTGGTCGAAGGTGTGGTTGCCGATCTCGTGGCCTGCCGCCTGCTCCATCCGAACGAGATCGGGGTACCTCTCAACCATCTTCCCGACCACGAAGAAGGTGGCCTTGACCTGGTAATGCTCGAGCAAGGCCAGCAGCTTGGGTGTGTACTCCGGATGAGGTCCGTCGTCGAAGGTGAGCGCGATCGTCCTGACGCCCGGGCTTCCGTGGGTCAGCTTCAGCACGCGCGCATTTCCCCCAACCGCGTGGTGGGGCCCCACGGCCGGGTCGGGGGAAATGCGCGGAAGGTAGGGGGCGGCCTTTGGCGGCTCGTGTCCGGGTGGGGTCTGCCGCGATGGGCGCCCAACACTCTGAATGCGGGCCGGCGGCGGCGCGACCAGCGCCGCGGCGCGGTATCCGCTGAGCAGGCCGCTGCGCGCGGCGGCGAAGTGGCTGGCCTGCGATGGCAGGCTCAGGAGCGCGAGCCAGGCCCCAACCGCGAGCAGAAGCGCGCCTGCCGTTCTGTCAAGGCAGCCAGAAGACCTCCGCATGGTTGCAGCGCATTTCATAACCCTAGACCTGCTCTCCGCGTCATGCGCCGGCATGAAATGCGCCCGCGCACACCCGCCGCTGCCGGCCAGCTGTTTCACGGCCCCGCTGTGGCGGGGCCGTGAAACAGCTTCTACAGATTCTCTTGTATTACGGTGACAACCGTGATACAAGAGAATCTCCTGTAGAAGCGTCACGCTCTGCGCTGAGGAGTTTCTTGCACTATGGCTCGTATCACTGTAATGCAAGAAACTCCATAGTCTATTCCCTGGCTGCCCGCAGGATTCCTATGTTGGCGCGAGACGACTCTCTCGGAGTGCACTGTGGGGTGGCCATGCAAGGCCCGCCGGAGACGGCGAGCGTCGCCGCCGTGTCGGCTACTCGCTCTTCCTCAATGCCTCCCACAGGGTCATCCAGACCAACCGCGGCAGGGCGATCAGGCGCGGCAGGCGTTTGGGTTCGCGGAGGGCGCGGTAGAGCCACTCAAGCCCGACCCGCTGCATCCACGGCGGCGCGCGCTTGACGCGGCCGGCAAGCACATCCAACGTGCCGCCGACCCCGATCGCGACCGGGGCCTGAATGGCGGCCTGGTGCTGGCGGATCCATTTCTCCTGCTTCGGCGCGCCGAAAGCGACCAGCAGGATGTCGGGCCGGACCTCGGCGATGGCGTTCACCACCGCGGGCTCCTCCTCATATGTGAAGTAGCCATGGTGAGTGCCCGCCACGCGCAGGCCGGGATAGCGCGACGCCACGACGCGCGCCGCCTCCTCCGCCACTCCCGGCTGCGCTCCGAGCAGGTAGAGCGAGTATCCCCTCTGCGCAGCCAGCTGGCAGATCCGCTCGACCAGGTCCACCCCCGACACCCGCTCCTGCACCGGGAGGCCGAGCACCCGGGCCATCCACACCACACCGCGGCCGTCGGCCGTCACCATGTCAGCCGCGCGCACGATCGCCTGGAATTCGGGGTCGTCGTGCGCCCGCACCAGACCGGGAGTGTCGGAGGTCACGATCATATGGGGCGAGCGCGCCTCGATGAACTGGTCCACCCGTCTGAGCGCCCCGTCCATGTCAATCCTCTCGATCGGCACCCCCAGGACATCCACTCTCTCCTCTCCGGTCTCCCTGGGCTCTGCCAGAATGCGCGCGAGGAGGAAGAACACGACGAAGCCCGCGGCCAGTGCGACCAACAAGATCGCCAGCTTGAGCAGAAATGAAGCTCTCACCAGCAGGGCAAGTGACAGCGCGACCAGGCAGAGGTAAGCCGTCGCTGTCTGGAAGAGCCCCACTGCTCGCGCCGGGCTGAGCCCGGTGCGGATGAGAGCGTCATGCAGCAGCTCCCTGCGCTGCCCCAAAGCGAGCCGCGGCCGTCCCCGCCCGGACGCCCCTCGGCTCCGCTCGGGGTGCCCGCCCAGGCCGGGACGGGGCGACCCTGAGCCCGTCGAACGGGCGCCATAGACGATCGCATAGGTGGTCTCTCCCACCGGCGCCGCCAGGGCGAGCAGAGGCAGGCCGATGACCAGGAACGCGGTGTTCTTCAGCATGCCGATGATGGCGATCGCGCCCAGTGCAAACCCCATCGCCCAGTGGGCCGAACTGCCCAGGGCCGGGTAGTCCTTACGCGCGGCGCCCAGGGCGGCGGCGGCCAGCGACAAACCCAGCAGGCCGGCGGTGGGAGCGGAGCGGGATGGGCCGACCACCAGAGCGGCCACCGCGAAGGTGAAAGAGATGATCGCTACCAGCCCCGCGGTCAGGCGGGGCAACTGCCGGCAGAGCACCACCGCGTAAGCCACGACCAGCAGCCAGGCGATGCTGGCCGGCACCGACCACGACCCCAGCGCGACCATCCCCGCCGCGAAGGGAAGCTTGACCTCGACCACGCGGATGCCAAGCCAGGTACCCATCCAGGCGATCCCCAGACCCACCATCACCTGAACCAGGCGCGGCAGCCCGACCACGTCGCTGATCATGCCGCAGAGGCCGGCCACCACCACCAGCACCCCGACTGAGGCCGCCTCCGGCGAACTTGCCGCGAAGAGAGCCAGGGGGAGCGCGAGGGCGAGCATGGTGCTTACACCCGAGAGCACCCACTGGCGCCGCGGGCGGACCCCCACCGGGACCTCATCCCTCGCCGACTGGCGGAGACGGGCACCGATCAGGTAAGGTGTGCAGAAGGAGATGACAAAGGAGAGGGCCACAACCACCGCGGCCCCAAGCGGCCGGAGTTGCCCCGTTGGCCCGTCGAGCACGTGCATCAGCACCCCCGGCGTCAGATGCTTCAGGTGCCTGACTGATAGTCTGCCAGGTACTTCTCCTGTTCGGGTGTAAGGCTGTCTATGGCGATGCCCATGGCTTCCAGCTTGAGCCGCGCCACCTCGGAGTCAATCTCGCGCGGGACATCGTGCACGCGCTTCGCCAGGGTCTTGCCGTGCTTGGCCAGGTAGGCGGCGCAGAGCGCCTGGTTCGCGAAGCTCATGTCCATGACCGCGGCGGGGTGTCCCTCCGCGGCCGCCAGGTTGACCAGCCGTCCCTCGCCGAGCAGGCAGATGCGCCGCCCGTCTCGCAGTGTGAACTCGTCGGCCATGGGCCGCACCCGCCGCTCCGACTTGGACATGGCCCTGAGGGCCGGGATGTCAATCTCAACGTCGAAGTGGCCGGAGTTGCACACTACGGCCCCGTCCTTCATCACTGCGAAGTGCTCCTCTCGCAGCACGTGCACATCGCCCGTCAGCGTCACGAACACCTCACCCCAGCGCGCGGCCTCCATCACTGGCATCACCAGGTAGCCGTCCATGGCCGCCTCGAGCGCACGCAGCGCATCCACTTCGCAGACCGCGACTACCGCCCCCATGCCGCGCGCCCTCAAGGCCACTCCCCGGCCACACCAGCCGTACCCGCAGACCACGAACTTGCGGCCCGCCATCAGCAGGTTGGTGGCCCGGATGATTCCATCCAGAGTGCTCTGCCCCGTGCCGTAGCGGTTGTCGAAGAGGTGCTTGGTATCGGCATCGTTGACCGCGATCACCGGGTAGCCAAGCGCGCCCTGCTTCTCCATCGCCCGCAAGCGGATGACCCCCGTAGTCGTCTCCTCGGACCCGCCCAGCATCTGCGACAGCCGGTCGCGATGCTTCTCGTGCAGCCGGAAGACGAGGTCGCAGCCATCATCCATCGAGATCTGGGGCCTGGTGGCGATGACCGCGTCAATGTGGCGGTAGTAGGTGTCGTGATCCTCCCCACGCACCGCGAACACGGGGATCCCGAGTTCCACCGCCACCCAGGCGGCCGCGTCGTCCTGTGTGCTTAGCGGATTGGAGGCGCACAAGGCCACCTCGGCGCCGCCGGCCTTCAGCACCCGCATCAGGTTGGCGGTCTCGGTGGTCACGTGGAGACAGGCGCCGAGGCGAACGCCGGCCAGCGGCCGCTCACGGGCGAATCTCTCCCCCAATCCTCGCAGCACCGGCATCTGCTGCTCAGCGTAGTCAACCCGAAGCCCCCCTGCGCCGGCCAGGCCCGGGTCCTTGACGTCATAGCTCATGTGCGACCTTCTCCTCAGGCTGCGCCGTTGCTGCGCAGCCGGCGTCGGGCCGCGGGGGTCCGGCCCACGTGGCAATGAACTCCAGGATCGCGCCGGCCACCCGGTCTATGCTCTCGTTGGTCAGCTCCGGGTAGACCGGGATCGAGAGCACCTCCTTCGCCAGCCGCTCGGAGACCGGAAGATCGCCTTCTCGGTAGCCGAGGCCCTGGTAGGCCTCCTGAAGATGCAGGGGCAGCGGGTAGTAGATCTCGGTCCCGACGCCGCGTTCCCAGAGATGGCGACGCAGCGCGTCTCGCTCAACACAGCGCACGGTGAACAGGCAGTAGACGTGCGATCCCTGGCGACTGGGTGCGGGCAGTCCGATGCCGGCCGACTTGAGCAGTCGCCGGTAGCGCTCTGCGTGCTCGGCCCGCAGCCGGTTCCACGACTCCAGATGGGGTAGCTTGACCCGCAGGATGGCAGCCTGCATCTCATCCAGCCGGCTGTTGTAGCCGACGGTCGGGTGGTGGTACTTCCGGCCCCCCAGAACCGAGGCGTCGGCCTGCTGACGCAACAACCTGACCTGGGTGGCCACCCGCTCGTCGTCGGTCACCACCATCCCGCCGTCTCCGCAGCCGGCCAGATTCTTCGTGGGGTAGAAGCTGAAACACCCGGCATTCCCGAGGGATCCCAGCATCTGCCCCTGCCATCTGCCGCCCACCGCTTGCGCTACATCCTCGACCACGTGGAGGTCGTGCGCCGCCGCCAGGGCCCTGATCTCGTCCATCGGCGCCGCTTCACCGTAGAGGTGCACCGGGATGATGGCGCGGGTGTGCTCCGTCACTCTGCGGGCCGCGTCCGCTGGATCGAGGTTGAACCCATCGGCGAGCGAGTCCACGAATACCGGCCTCGCGCCGAGATGGCACACCGCCGCCGCGGTGGCCGCGTAGGTGAACGAGGGGACCAGGACCTGGTCGCCTGGCTTGATGTCCAGGGCGGCAAGGGAGAGGGTCAGGGCGTCGGTTCCGGAGGCCACGCCGACTGCGTACTTCACCCCACAGAACCGCGCCATTTCTTCTTCGAAGGCGAGGACGTTGGGGCCGGTGACGAAGACAGAGCTGTCGAAGACCTGCCGCAGTGCGGCCACGATCTTGGGCTGTAGCCCGCGGTGCTGGGGCCGCAGATCGATCAGCGGGATCTGTATTCGCGGGACCGCGCTGCGAGAGCCCGCGTTGCTTCCTCTCATCCCGCGCCCTGCCTCCTGCTGGACAACGGACTGGCGCGCTTTCGGCCTGCAGCTCTGGACAGCCGGCGGTCGGACTCGAACCGACGACCGGCGGTTTACGAAACCGCTGCTCTGCCACTGAGCTACGCCGGCGTAGTCAGGACGATATCATACCCCACTACCACTGTCAACGCGGGCCGCGGCGCGGGATGTAACGCGAAGCAGAAGAGGCGCCCGCTGACGCGGTGCGCCTCCTGTGAGCCGGCCAGTGGAGATCCGGCTTCCGCCAAGTTCCTCCAGGCGGCGGTCGTGACGTCGCCCGCCCGACGGCTAGGCGCCCTGTGCCACCCCGCGGGCTCCGCCTCGGTGCCGGAGGTACCTCTGCTGGAACTCCAGGGCCTCTGCGAGCTGTGGCTCGGTCACCAGCCCCATCTCCAGCAGGATCTCGCCCAAGCGACGTTCCGTTCCATCCGGCCCGATCTGCTCGGCCAGCGCCACGTCCAGTTGTTCCTCAGTGATCAGCCGGTACTTGTATACCAGCAAGGCGCCGAGCAGCACCTCGATGGGCGGCCGAGCGGCGCAGACTCCCACCGCCATCAGCGCGCCGCCGACCAGCAGTGCCACCGCGCTGACGCCCCACATGACCGCCAGCTCACCGACCCAGGCGAAGGCGAAGCCGGCCCCCGCCGCGATCGCCAGCACAAAGCCCAGAATGATACGGCTCCAAGCCACACTAGAGAGCGCTACGGCGCGCGATCCGCTGCGCACCCGCGCACGCGACATCCCGGCATTCCCCCCGGGGGACACGCCCGTCTTCTTCCCGTCATTGCCCATCCGGCCCATGCTCGTTCCTCTCGCCCGCGGACGTCGCCCGCCACACGAACGGCGGGCAAGCCAGCCCCGCGGGGAACCGGCCGGCGCGAGTCTACGCGCCGCGCCGCAGTGCTGGGAGACCCAGCATCCCTGTCCATGCTATTCCATATTCGTGGGCCCGGCCGACATTGCCGGGAGGCCCGCCGGCCTTGCGGCAAGGCGGCTTGCGCTTCCCAGGTTGACAACGCTAGTGTGGCCGGCTAGCATCACGATGCGGTTAGCAAGAGATCCCACGCGGAGGCGGCCGTGACCTTACTTCTTGTCCTGGTCACCCTTGCTCTTTCAGTCACAGGAGGTTGGACAATGAGTCTGCGGTCGAATTCGGCGACGACAGGGGCGTGCGTGGTGAGAATCGGCGGCAAGACCCTCGGCGCGCGAACGCACGCGATTGTCGTCCCGGACGACCCGACCCCCCAGGAGACACACGCGGCTGAGGACCTGCAAGCCCACCTCGCGGCGATCATCGGTGAGAAGATTCCGATTCTGCCTGACGCGAGGGCCGGTCGCCCCTCTGGGACCCTGAAGGGCAGGACTCCCATCGTCATTGGGAGGAGCGCACTGCTCGGTAAGCTGGGAGTGAAGGTTGACTTCAACTCCCTGGGGGATGAGGGGATCGTGATCAGGACGGTGGGACCGGCCCTGGTGCTGGCCGGCAACAAGCGCGGAGTGCTTTACGCCTGCTACACCTTCCTCGAGGACTACCTGAACTGCCGCTGGTTCACGCCCGATTGCACCGTCCTGCCGAAAAAGGCCACGTTCGACATTGGCCGCATCGAGCGCCGGTACGTTCCGCCCCTCGAGTACCGGGCGACCGACTACCCGAACTCGCGAGATGGAGACTGGGCTGTGCGGAACAAGATGAACGGTGACATGGCCCAGGTGGACGAGGAGAGGGGCGGCAAGATCAGCTACCGGGGGTTCGTCCACACCTTCAACGAGCTGGTCCCTCCGGAGCGGTACTTCGCCGCTCACCCGGAGTACTACTCGGAGATTGGCGGCAAGCGCGTCGGCCCAGAGCATACCCAGCTCTGCCTCACGAATCCTGACGCCTTGCGCATCGCGACCGAGACCGTCCGGAACTGGATCCGTGAGTCTCCTGAGGCCTCGGTCTTCTCCGTGTCGCAGAACGACTGGGACAACTACTGCGAGTGCGCTAACTGCCGCGCGCTGGCGGAGAAGGAAGGAAGTCAGAGCGGGCCGATCTTGCACTTCGTCAACGCCATCGCAGACAGCATCGGCGCCGAATACCCGGATAAGGTCATAGACACGCTGGCCTATACCTACAGCCGCAAGCCGCCCCAAGAGGCACGGCCTCGGCCCAACGTGGTCGTCCGACTGTGCAGCATCGAGTGCTGCTTTGCCCATCCGCTCGAGAGCGACCCGTACAATGAGTCATTCCGCGCGGACCTCCAGGGCTGGTCGAAGATCAGCCGGAGGCTGTGGATCTGGGACTATGTGATCAACTACGCGCACAGCATCATGCCGTTCCCGAACCTCTATGTGCTGAAGCCCAATATCAACTTCTTCATCCGGAATGGCGTGACCGGCATCTACGAGGAGGCCAACTACTACTCGAAGGGTGGCGAGTTCGCGGAGCTGCGCACGTACATCATGGCGAAGACGTTGTGGGACCCCGCCTACGACACAGACAAGGCCATCAACGAGTTCCTGCCAGGCTACTACGGGAAGGCCGCCAGGCCGATTCGCACGTACATCAACCTGCTGCACAAGCAGGTGCGGGAGAGGCCCGATCTTCACGTCGGCATCTACGCGCCGCCTGATGTCGGCTACCTCACCCCGGAGGTGATCCTGGACTCGGTCAGCCTCTTCGACCAGGCGGAACGTGCCGTCAAGGGCGATGCGAAACTCCTGCATCGCGTCAAAGTCGCACGCTTGCCACTCATGTACGCCCAGATCTGGCTCGCGGGCAAGGACGCTGACCCGAAGCTGATCTCGGATTTCGAGGCCGTCGCGCGCGCCGAGGGTGTCAGCCGGATCAGTGAGAACTCTGGCTTGGACGAGTGGCTGGAGTCCCGCCGAAAGAGCGAGAGCGGCGCGTGAACGGCAGGAATGCGGGCCGCCTCGCTGCCACGCGCCGCAGGTGGCCTGCGTGACATGCGGGTGGATTGCCTTCGGAAGGGGAGGGGGGTACGCCCCGTTCCGGCTTCTTCACCTCCCCTCGTGGTGGTCAGGGAGCTTCCCTTGCACCATCGGCACGAACGCCACGGGGATGACGGCGGTTGACTGCAGCTTCCCCCTCTGCTTCCGGAAGAGATAGAGGGTCTGCGGCCCTGACTCGGGTCCGACCGGCACCACCATGCGGCCTCCCTCCTTGAGTTGCTCGGCCAGCGGCTTCGGGACGTCTTTCGGCGCGCAGGTCACGATGATGGCGTCGAAGGGAGCGTATTCGGCCCATCCCTGGTAGCCATCGCCGGCCCTAACCTGAACGGTCTGGTAGCCGAGGCGCTTGAGGGTCGCTCTGGCTCGATTCGCCAGCTCGGGCAGGATCTCGATGGTGTAGACGTGAGGGGTGAGCTCGGCGAGGATGGCGGCCTGGTAACCCGAGCCAGTGCCGATCTCGAGCACCTCGTCGCCCTTCTTGATGCCGAGCCGTTCCGTCATCAGAGCCACGATGTAGGGCTGGGAGATGGTCTGGCCCTGGCCAATGGGAAGAGGCCGGTCTTCGTAGGCGAACGGCCGCTGATCTGCCGGGATGAACTCCTCCCTGGGCACGTGGGACATCGCCGCCAGCACCTCCCGGTCTTTGATGCCGCGAGAGCGGAGCTGATCGGTGACCATCGCGTGCCGCGCGGCAGCGAAGCCGGAGGCGGCTCGCGCGGGCGGAGACGGTTGAGGCCTGCATGAGACCAGAGAGAGGAGAAACACCAGTGCCGCAGCGCGCAAAGGCAGAAGACCCGGCGACGCGGACCTCGTGCGCATAGCATCTCACCCCCGGCGCGGTACTTCGCTCCCATCACGCGATTGCCTCCAGCCATGTTACAGATTCTCTTGTATTACGGTGACAACCGTAATACAAGAGAATCTCCTGTAGAAGCGTCACGCTCTGCGCTGAGGAGTTTCTTGCATTATGGCTCGTATCACTGTAATGCAAGAAACTCCATAGGCTCGCATGCCGTTCGAGTTGTCGCCGCACAGATGCCCCGGCTGCGCCGTTGCTGCGCAGCCGGCGCGGTGCTATAATCCGGCCGAACGAGGTGACGCGATGGGAACCTTCGACATGGCGCTGGTGGACGAGATCAGGAAACGCTTGAACGCCTCCTACGATGAAGCGCTGATGGGGCTGGAGGAGAGCGGGGGCGACATGCTGCGGGCGCTGGCCGCGATCGAGCGGCGGCGCGCCGAGCGGGAGGGCGCGGAGGAGAGCGGAGAGCTGTTCGGACGCGCCATCGGCCTCGCCAAGGAAGGACGATTGAGGGGGCTGCGGGTGAAGCTGGGCGGCCGGGCGATCCGCGACCTCCCGCTCCCCAAGGGGTTCGGGGGAGCCCTGCTCGGCGAGCTGGTCGCGACACTGCTCTCTCAGCTCAAGGTGGACCTGGTAGAGGGCGACGAAGAGGAGAGCAGAGGGGCGGAAGAGGCGGAAGCCGAGGACACAGGGTGACGTTCCAGGAGATCATCCGCGCCCTGGCGGACTTCTGGGCCAGCCAGGGCTGTGTCATCGAAGAGCCCTATGATGTCGAGGTCGGCGCCGGGACCATGTGCCCGGCCACCTTCCTGCGGGTGCTCGGCCCCGAGCCCTGGCGCGTCGGCTACGTGCAGCCCTCCCGCCGCGCCGATGACGGGCGCTATGGGGAGAACCCCTACCGGTTCTACCGCCACTACCAGTACCAGGTGGTCCTGAAGCCCTCACCCGATGATGTGCAGGCGCTCTATCTGGACAGCCTTCGCGCGCTGGGCTTCGAGCCCAAAGAGCACGACATTCGGTTCATGGAGGATGACTGGGAATCACCCAGCCTCGGCGCCGCGGGAGTCGGCTGGCAAGTCTGGCTCGACGGACTCGAGATCACCCAATTCACGTACTTCCAGCAGGCCGGCGGGATCGAGCTGTCCCCGGTCTCAGTGGAGCTCACCTATGGGCTGGAGCGGATCGCGATGGCGGTCCAGGGCGTGGATCACTTCAAGCACATTCTGTGGGGAGCCGGTGTGAGATACGGCGACATCTACCAGATGGCCGAGGCCGAGTGGTCACGCTACAACTACGAGGCGGCCGATGTCGAGATGGTGAAGCGATGGTTCGAGATGTGCGAGACCGAAGCGCAGCGCCTGGTGGGTCGGAGCCGACCGACCGGAAACGAGGCAGAGGGCGAGCCACCTCCCGTCCTGACCCGGAGCTGCATCATCCCGGCCTACGAGATGACACTCAAGTGCTCTCACGCCTTCAACATCCTGGACGCGCGAGGGGCGCTGAGCGTGCGCGAGCGGGCCACCTATGTGGGCCGGGTGCGCAACCTCGCCCGCCAGGTCGCCCGCGCCTTCCTGGCCCAGCGGGAGGCGCTGCGGTTCCCGCTGCTGCGAGAGAGACAGCCCAGCGCCGCCCGCGCAGCGACGGCGAAGCCCTAGTGCATCGAGCTGAGACGGCACCCGGACGGTTGCCCGCCCCGGTGGGCCCCGCAGTACAGCGGGGGCTGCGGAACAACCTCGCAGCCGGTCGTAGGGCAGTCCGCCAGGCGGCGGATTGGCTCCTGCCGCGCGGGGTCGCCCGCCGACCCCGCCGCGAAGCAGCGGCGCTTCGCGGCTGCGGGCTCTTGCCCAATAGTCTAGCCGTAGCCATCGCAGTCGCCCTCCTGTCTTCCCCCTCACAGGCGGCCAGCACGCTGACCTTCAAGGCGATAGCGATCTCCGGCAAGGGCTCACCTTCCGCGCGAATCTACGCGGGCCCGGTGTCGGTGATGACGCTGAGCGGCCACGGCTGGAAGTCCATCGAGCAAGCCCGCGAGATAGCCCAGCGGCTGAACGGCCTGGCCGAAGAAGGGCTCCAGCCTGACGAGATCGGCATCTGGAGCGAGCGAGGGACCCGCACCGTCATGGCACGGGGCGAGCGCATCGTGACCATAGACAAGGCCACGGCCGCCTCCCGCGGCACGGACCGCCTGTCACTCGCGCGGGTCTGGGCGGAGAACCTCCGCACGGAGTTCGGCCGCCCCTATCTCTCTGCGGCCCCGGTGCTTGTTCCCGTGGGCGAGACTCGCGCGGTGGCAGTGAGAGGGAGCATCGCGGGGCAACTGGTGGTGCGCGCAGAAGGTGAGGCCGTCTCGGCCGCGTGGGACGAGGACCGCAAAGAGGTAGTGGTTCGAGGGCTCCAGCCCGGGCGGGCCGAGCTGGTCCTGGAGGATAGCGAGAACGCGCTCGGCGTGCCGGTCCGCGCCGCCAGGTACGCCGCCCAGCTCGTGCGGTCGCTGACCGCGGGAGTGACCGGCAGCCCGGCCTCGCCCGCGATGATCGCTCGGGCGGTGAGGGCGACGATGCAGGCCAGCATCGGTGTGGAGCCCGGCGCTTGGGCCAACGTGAACCCCTGGGTAAAGGACACCCCCTCGCTCTGGCCAGGCCATTCTGCCTCCGTGCCAGTGGAGGTGTCGGCGGGCGGACCGGACTACCTTCCCTTCCATGCCCGTCCAGTGGTGGGGGTGCGCAACGAGGTCCTTTCGGAGATCCCGCCCAGCGTGCTGATGGTCAGCAACTCCCCCGAGCGCCTTCTCAACTATGGGCTGTGGTTCGAGGGGAAGATGGGGGACTGGCAGTCGGTCCGTCTCCTCTACCATCACGTAAATGGGGCGGCGAACAGCTCTGATTTGGTCGTCGAGCTTTGGAACCTCGGACAGCAGATGGCGCAGGTGCAGGTCGTGGCCGGGACCGGAGGACCGTCTGACGACGAGTCCTGGGTAGGGCATCGCGCCGCGGGCGAGTTCCTGGCCAACCGGGAGGGAGGCATCGGCTGGGTGGTGCCAGCCCCGGCCGGCATGGCTACCCCAGTGATCGTGCAGAGGCTGCGGAAGGGGTCGGTCGCCAGCGGCGTCCTGGAGCTGCGGGCGGTGGGGCCGGCTGATCTCAGCCTCCGGCTCTATCTGGCGCCCGCCTCCTCCGAGCGCATGCCGCGGTCGATGGATGCCTACACGGAGTCACCCCTGCTAGGCCACGGGCATTACCCCCAGCCCAGCCGGCATGTCAGCGCGAGATACGAGGTAGGCCGCGAGTGGGCATTTGTCACGATCGGAGACCAGCCGGCGGCAGGGGTGCTGGGCGGCGATCTGCTGGCCGGCAGCTACGGGGTACTATACGAAATTGACCTGGAGCTGGCCAATCCCTCGGCCGTGCCGGCCCAGGTGGCCGTGCTGCTCGAGCCCGCCGGCGGGCCGGCGCGAGGGGCGCTCCTGGTGGACGGACGATCCGTCGAGACCGCTCTCTTGAGCAGGAACTCCGAAGGCCTGATCGCGCGGTACACCCTGGCCGCGGGTCAGACCCGCCGCGTGCACATCGAGACCATGCCTCAGGGGGGATCGAACTATCCAGTGCGGTTGGTTGCGCGACCGATCTAGCATCGCGCCCTCGCCGCCCGAAGCCCGCGGGGGCTGCGGAGCAACCCCGCAGCCGGGGTTGCTTCGGGAGCAGTCGACGGGGGCGCTTCGGAGCGCGGCCCACTGCCGTGTACCCGCGCTCCTGGCCGCGGCGATACTGGCCGCCTGGCCGCTGGCTGCGATGGCCGCCCCGAACGAGTCACTGACAGACAGCCGATACGCGCGGGTCACCGGCGATGCCAGCGCACGGAGCATTGCCGTGCGTGTGGCCGCGCTGGTGGATCGGGCTGCGCCCGCGGCCGCGGCCCTCGCCGGGACCGATGACCTCAGCCCCATCCCGGTTGCGGTGTATGTTGATCGCGCCGCCTTCGTCGCCGCCACCGGGATTCCCCGCCGCGCCACCATAGTTGGCCTCGCAACCTTCCCCGATGGGAGGATCCATGTAGACGCCACAGGTCGCCTCGCGGCGATCGAGAAGATCGTCCCGCACGAGGTCGCGCATGTGATGGTCGGGCGGGCGATGGACGGCGCACTGGCCGCGCTGCCGATCTGGGTCAACGAGGGCATCGCGGAGTACGCCGCCGGCGAGAGCGCCTCTCAGGTGGACCCCGTGACCCTGGCGGCCGTGGGCCGCGGCGAGGCCCTGCCGATGGCGGAACTGGACCGCGCCTTCGGCGAGGGCGGCGCCGCGCAGTCAGTGGCCTACGCAGAGGCCGCCTCCATTGTCAACTTCCTGGTGCGCACGCACGGCGAGAAGGCCATCGCCGGCCTGCTCGCCGCCGCGCGCCGGAACGAGGATTTCGGCGTGGCGCTGCGAGAGACGACTGGCTGGAGCACAGATGAGCTTGAGACCGAGTGGCGGCAGTCGGTGGCCCGGCGATGGCGCTGGCCTCTGCTTCTTCAGTCGCCCGTGCTGCCGTTCGGCCTGATGCTGCTGGTGTTCATCGCGGCCTATCTCAGGTACCGCCGCGAGCGCCGGCGCCGGCAGGAGATGACCGAGGACGACTGGAACAGCGGGGGCTGAGTAGCGACCCCGCACGGGTGGGACTATCCGGCGGAACAGGAGCCCCGGGTGAGCCCAGAGAGCGAGAGCACCCCCCCGGTTCGGCAGGAGCTTGCTCCTGCCCCAAGCGCAGGCACAGCAGCAAGCCAGCGGGGGCTGCAACGCGACCCCGCAGCCTCCAGCTGTGCAACGCCTGAACCGGGCTCACCGCCTGATGGCCACTGGTCGGCGCGCAAGCCGGCAGAGGCCAGCGTGGCCTACGTGCTGGCCTACCTGGGGCTATCTCTGGGAGGCAGCCTGCTCTCGAAGCTCCGGCTGCCGACGGCGGGCGAGGCCGTCCTGGCGCTGACGGTGGCCACGGGGACGCTCGTATTCTCGCTTCTCCTGGTCCTCAGTATCTCGCGGCTGAAGCTGCGACCCGGGTCTGAAGTGGCCTGGCTAGTGGGCATGATGGTGCTCTTCTTCTTCGCCCGGCCCGACGTGTTCGCGATCGCAGGGCGGTGGCTGGGGAGCCCGGGCCGGGGAAGGGAGATCGCGGAGCTGCTGAAGATCACGCCCGAGCAGCAGCTCTTCGGCAACATCGCCCTGATCCTCTGGGCGGTGTTCCTGGGCCGATTGGTTTCTCGCGTCATCCGCGAGGGGAAGCTCCTTCTCCCGGTGGCCGTGGTGGCCTCGATCGCTGACATCATCACGGTGTTCTGGGGAGTCGTGGCGCACCTCACCGAGAAGGCCCCCGAGGTGGTGGAGGCCTTCAGCACCCGCGCGCCAGTGCCGCCGCCGCCGGTTTCGCTTCCCGTCCTCACCTCCGTCGGCCTGGGCGATTTCATGTTCCTGGCGGTGTTCTTGACAGTAGTAGCGAGGTACACTATGAATGCCGCCAGGGCGCTCTGGTTCACTCTGGTGCTGATGCTGGTCGCCCCGCTCGCGTTCTGGGTCTGGCCGAAGGCGCCCGGGATGCCGGGGCTGCCGTTCATCTCGCTCGCCGTGCTCGGCGCGAACTGGCGCTACCTGCGGTTCACGCGGGACGAAAAGCGGGCGCTGGTCTTCGCAGGCGCGTTGGTAGCGATAGTGACGGCCTGGATAGTGCTGTCTGCCATCTGGCGGACCAAATGACGGAGTCCGCCAGCCGGCGGGCTCCAGGGGGTAGCATGTTGGAGGAGCGGTACCAGCCAGAAGTGATCGAGCCGAAGTGGCAGGAGCGCTGGGCACAGCAGCAGCTCTATCGTACGCGCGAGGATCCTGTCCGCCCGAAGTTCTACTGCCTGGAGATGTTCCCGTACCCCAGCGGCGATCTGCATGTGGGGCATGTGCGCAACTATAGCATTGGCGACGCGGTGGCCCGCTATCACCGGATGCGGGGGTACAACGTGCTCTATCCGATGGGCTTCGATGCCTTCGGGCAGCCCGCGGAGCAGGCCGCGGTCAAGCGCAATGAGCATCCCGCGGTCTGGACCTATGCCTGCATTGACCGGATGCGCCGCCAGTTCCACCGGCTCGGCAACAGCTACGACTGGGGCCGGGAGGTGGTCACCTGCGATCCCGGGTACTATCGTTGGAATCAGTGGTTCTTCCTGAAGTTCCTCGAGCGGGGTCTCGCCTATCGCGCCGAGTCGCCCGTCAACTGGTGCCCGAACTGCGAGTTCGTGCTCTCGGACGAGGAGGCCGCCGGCGGCAAGTGCTGGCGCTGCGACGGTCCGGTGAGCAAGCAGCCGCGCGTCCAGTGGTTCTTCAAGATCACGGACTACGCCGATGAGCTGCTCGACGACTTGGAGCAGCTCAGCGAATGGCCCGCGCAGGTGCGCGTGATGCAGGCCAACTGGATCGGCCGCAGCGAGGGGGTGGAGTTCGATCTGCAGCTGGCTGGGGGTGAGGGGAAGATCCGCGTCTTCACCACCCGCATTGACACGGTCTTCGGGGTCACCTACGTTGTGCTCGCCCCCGAGCATCCGCTGGTTGACCACGTCGTCGCCGACGGGCAGCGCGCGGCGGTGGCCGCCTACCGGGGACGAGTGGCGTCCCGCACCAATGTCGAGCGCATCTCGGAGGCCAGCCGCGAGGGAGTGCCTCTCGGCGTGGAAGCTGTCAACCCCGCCAACGGTGAGCGCCTTCCCGTCTGGATCGCCGACTACGTACTGCTAGAATACGGCACCGGGGCCATTATGGCCGTCCCCGCCCACGATCAGCGCGATCTCGAGTTCGCCCGCGCTAACAGCTTGCCGGTGCGGGTGGTGATCCAGCCGCCCGGCTGCCAACTCGATCCGGCCACCATGCCGGCCGCCTACGTCTCGCCCGGGGTGCAAGTGAACTCCGCCCAGTTCGATGGCCTGCCCAGCGAAGAGGCGAAGACCAGGATCGCGGAGTGGTTCGAGGGCCGCGGCGTCGGCGAGCGCAAGGTCAACTACCGGCTGCGCGACTGGCTGGTCTCGCGTCAGCGCTACTGGGGCACGCCGATCCCCATCATCTACTGCGACCAGGACGGCATCGTCCCCGTCCCCGAGTCCGATCTTCCGGTCGTGCTGCCCCCAGACTTGCCCTTCAAGTCAACCGGGTCCGTGCTGCCGGAGGCCGAGTCCTTCTGGCGCACCACCTGCCCGAAGTGCGGCGGCCCGGGACGCCGGGAAACCGACACCATGGCGCAGTGGATCGAGTCTTGCTGGTACTTCCTCCGCTACACCGACCCGCACAACGATCAGGCCCCCTTCCGGCGCGAAGTGGCCGAGCCGTGGCTGCCCGTGGATAGCTACTTCGGCGGGATCGAGCACGCGGTGCTGCATCTGTTCTACTCACGGTTCTTCACCAAGGTGCTGCGCGACCTGGGGATGAGCGGCGTCGGGGAGCCCTTCCGGCGCTACTTCGCCCACGGCATGGTCCTCCAGGATGGAGCCGTGATGAGCAAGTCGCGGGGAGGCGTGGGCCCGGATGAGATGATGGCCCGCTATGGCGCGGACGCCTTGCGCAGCTACGTGCTTTTCATGGGGCCCCCGGAGGCGGAGGCGGACTGGAACGCAGGCGGCATAGAAGGTGTTTCCCGCTTTCTGAACCGGGTCTGGCGCGCGGTGGCGGACCGACTGGATCACTTCGATCCCGGGTGGAGGCGCCATCTCGGCGGGAAGATGGGGCCGGCCGCGGTGGGGCTGCGCCGCAAGACTCACCAGACCATCCGCCGCGTCACCACTGACCTCGACCGGTTCCACTTCAACACCGGGATCAGTGCGTTGATGGAGCTCGTGAACGCGATGACGGAGGCGGGTGAGCAGATCGGGAGCGCCGACCTCCGGGTCGCTTACTCCGAGGCCTGCGAGCAGTTGCCGAAGCTCCTGGCGCCCTTTGCTCCACACCTGGCGGAGGAGTTGTGGCATCGCCTGGGGCAGGACGGCAGCGTGCACCTGGCCGCCTGGCCGGCCTGGGATGAGGAGGCCGCGCGGGAAGAGGAGATCACGGTGGTGGTGCAGGTGAACGGGCGGCTGCGCGATCGGCTCACGGTCCCGGCGGGAACCGACGAGGAGAAGCTTCGGGCCGGTGCGCTTGCCTCCCCTCGAGTGCAGGCCCATCTCTCCGGCAGGTCGGTGCAGCAGGTGATCGTGGTGCCCGATAGGCTGGTCAACATCGTGGCGAAGTGAGCCCTCAGCGTGTTCTATCTCTCCCGCGGCGAGCAGGTGGCCCTGGTGCTCTTGCTGGCCCTGCTGCTGGCCGGAGCGGGCCTTCTGACCTACGAGCGCGGGATTCACGCCGGGAAGGGAGAGGGGAACCAACCCATCTTCGTAGACGCCCCCAGCCGTCCCGCGCCGGACGATGGCGCGGCCGCCTTGCCTCCGGCCGGGGCCAATAGCCCGGCGGAACGGGGGGCGCTTGGCGCGCCCGCGGCCGGCGGGCATGGGAATGCCCGCCCCACAGCACCCGCGCAATCCCCCGACCACCCGGGTGGCCGGCCAGACGTTGTTGAGGGAATGCGCGCCTCCTCACGCCCGGCCGGCTCAGGGACCGCCCAGCCGTCGCGGCGCATTTCGCTGAACCACGCCACGGCCGACCAGCTTGATAGGCTTCCTGGCATTGGTCCGATCTATGCCAGCCGGATCATCGAGTACCGTGAGCGGAAGAAACGGGAGAAGAGGCAGGGCTTTGAGAGTGTGGACGAGCTGCTGAACGTACCGGGAATCGGCCCGAAACGGCTGGCGGCCCTGCGCGACCGCGTCACGCCCTGAAGGCCTCTGTGGATCGGCACGGCCGCCCCGGGAACGGGGCTTCGGCCCGGCGGCCCGCGCTGCAGCAGCCCTTGCCGTGATAGGGCGTGCGCTCCCCCCAGAGGGGAATGTGCTCGTATTGTGACGCTGGAGCCGGCAACGCTTCACCAGGGATACAGGCGATACGGTATGATATTGTTTGGGGGGCTGCGGCGGAGGGCAGTTCTTGCCGAGCAGGAAGGGATCAGGAACCCGAAGCAGCGGTCTGCCTGACCGCCGGACGGTCCCTACCCCGAGGCCCTGGTCAGCCGGCGCTCAGCTCGGACGAGCCAGGAGCTGCGGCGGCATCGCGCGCGTGGTTGTCCACGCCGCCGTAGAGATCTGCGACGCAACCAGCGCGGTCTGGTGGGACCCCGAAGCAGACCATCTCAGCCCCGGAATGGCCCAGGGTCTGGGTGCAGCCTGGCGGCGTCGGGCCGGCCGCAAGTTGCTGCCCTACCGCGACTTGTTGGCGATGGACAACGGGGTGCCTCCGGTGCTTGAGATCTCGCGAGCAGATGTCAAGCACGCTGCTCTTCTCGAGTCCTTGGGGGCTGACCGCGGAGTCGTGATTCCGGCCCGCGATGGCCGGCGCTGGCTGGGCGCGCTATCGGTCCAGGACGGGGCCTTCGACCCGCCGCGGCTGGAGCGGCTGGTCGCCCTCGTGGAGCAGGCCGGCGCCGCTCTGCGGTCGCTGAAGTGCCCCAAGTCGGGGCACGACAACCGCGCATTCCCCCCGGGGAATGCGCGCCTCGGCAATCCGACAGAACCTCTAGCCGCCCTGGTGGCATCGGCGCTCAGCCTCGACGAACTTCTCCCGGCGGTCTGCCGACTGGCGGCCCAAGTGGCCGAGGCGGAAACGTGTCTCCTGTTCCTGGCAGAGAATGGCGGCCACTTCGCCCTGCGGACGCAGGCTGGCCGCGGACTCCCTGCGGCCGCGCATTCCCCCCAACGAGGCAGTGGGGCCACGAAGCGTTGCCGCGGGAAATGCGCGCGTAGTGAGCGGACGGCGGCCGGGGCAGACCGCAGGTTCCGCGCGAGCGCGGGATTGCGCAGGCTGGCGGAACTCACGCGAGCCCATCCCGGAGAGGAGATCCTGCAGCGTCGAGGGGAGCCGGCAACCGCGGGCCCAGGGAAGCGGCCCGTCAGAGAACTCAGAGAGGGGCGATTCGAAGCCGTCCTCGCCGTCCCTCTGTCCGCGCGCGGAGGGGCTCTCGGAGCGCTGCTTCTGCTCAGCGAGAGCAAGAAGGCCTTTCCTCCTCAGCAGCGTCAAGCGGTCCGGTCCCTGGCGGCCTCGGCGGCGGTGGCGATCGAGAACCTGCAACTGCTCGAGAGCACCCAGAACCGGCTGCTCGAGCTGGCGGACCTGAGCTGGGTCGAGGCCCGGACGGCGGCCACCCAAGATGCGGGGAAGATCGCCGAGATGGTGGCCGACGCGGCAGCGAAGGCGCTCGGGCTGCCTCGGGTTGCGCTCTTCCTGGCAGGGCAGGACGGAAGGTTCGCGCCCGTGCCCGGCGGCCAGTCGCTACTGCCGGCGGGGGTGGCAGACGGCCAGGAGCCGCTCGCCGCTGAGGGCCACCTGGGGGAGGATGCGATCCGGTCGGGCGCGCCCCAGGTGATCTCCGACGCGGTGAGGGAGAGGCGGACCGGCGACCCGTTGGTGCGATGGCTGCGGGCGCGTGCCCTGGTGTGCGTGCCGATGATGGGGCCGCAGGGGCTGCGCGGCCTGTTGGTGGCCGCCGATGACCGGCCCCGGACCTTCCTCCCGCACACTGTAGGGCTGCTGGCCAACTACGCCAATCAGGCAGCGCTGGCGCTCCAGAGCGCCCTTCTCTATCAGGATGTCGTGCGGCACCTCAGCCAACTGTCCCGGCTCTCGGAGGTGTCTCACTCCCTGGCTTCCTCGCTGGAACTGACGGAGACGCTGGACAAGGTGCTGACTTCGGCCGCCGACCTGCTGGAGGCGCCGGTCTGCTCGGTGATGCTGACCGACCCCGAGAGCGGGGAGTTGGTGATCAAGGCCGCCCGCGGCTTTCTGGAGGATGACGCGCTCTACGAGCGGCTGAAGCCGGGTGAAGGGCTCGCCGGCCGGGCGGCCGAGAGCGGCCTGGTCATGTCCAGCTCCGACATCTCGCGCGATGGACGGTTCAGGTTCCGGGAGCGGGCCCGGGAGGAAGGTTTCCATGTGGGGATCGCGGCCCCTCTCATCGCGCGGGGCCGGACTTTGGGAGTGCTCAACCTCTATCGGAAGACCACCCGCGAGTTCACGCCTGAGGAAGAACGGGTGCTGCTGGCTCTCGCTAACAGCGCGGCGGTGGCGATCGAGAACGCACACCTATACCAGGAGTCGCAGGAGCGGGCGCAGTTTCTCACTGCCATGATGAGCGAGATCAACCACCGGATCCGGAACACTCTCCAGGCTATCGCTGGCCTGCTCAGTATGGAGCTGGTCCGGCCCCAGGTCTCGGCTACCGACACCATCAAGCGCGGCATTTCCCGGATTCAGACCGTCGCCGTGGTGCACGAAATGATGCGCGGGCGCGAGCTCGGGTTCGTGGACATCAAGGAGGTGGCGCGGCGGATCTTTGAGCTCACGCGCCAGTCCATCACCACCGCGCCGTCTGTGGAGGCCTCAGTCAGCGGCGCGCGGGTCATGCTGCCTTCCCAGAAGGCAATCAGCGTCGCGCTGCTACTGACCGAGCTGGTGGACAATGCTCTCCGCCACGGCCTGGGGGCGGCCCGTCCTGCCCGACTTTCCATCAGCCTGGCTGAGGCCGGCGGAGAGGTGCTGCTCCAGGTGAGGGACAACGGTCCGGGACTGCCGGGCGGGCTCGACCTGGATGCCATACCCGCGGCGGCGGGCATGGGCCTGAAGATCGTGAGGGGCCTGGTAGAGGAGGACCTGGCCGGCAGCGTCCAATTCGAGTCGCGGGGCGGCCTGATAGTACGTGCTCGCTTCCCCAAGAAATAGGCCCACCCGAGCCACGGGCAAAACGCCGGCGCGCGCATTCCCCCAACACGCGCGCATTTCGCAGTGCCGAAATGCGCGGGCCCAACCACGCTTCGTCGCCCTCCCACACGCGCGCATTTCGCAGTGCCGAAATGCGCGGGCCCAACCACGCTTCGTCGCCCTCCCACACGCGCGCATTTCGCAGTGCCGAAATGCGCGGGCCCAACCACGCTTCGTCGCCCTCCCACACCGCGCATTTCGCAGTGCCGAAATGCGCCCTCGTGGCCGGGGGAATGCGCGGGTGTTGTTCTGCCCGGCCGTAGGGCGAGGGCCGGCCTGGGAGCTCCTTTGGGCCGAAAGCCGACCAAAGGGCCGAGTTCGGCGAGAGGAGCTCGGTGGGTCAGGTGGAATCCCGGTGCTGCCCGCCGAGCGGGTAACCTGATCCTCTCCTGGAGGTCGTGCAATGACAAGGCTGGCGTGGTGTCTCGTAATCCTCACTATGGTCGGGCTGGCGATGGCTCTGATGCCGCAGCCAGCTGCGGCGCAGGGCGGGGGCAGCTATGCGAACGTGAGCGGGCTCAAGCCGTTCACAGCCGAGAGCAACTACATGTCGCTGCCTGGTTACCTGCGGTGGATGACCTACACGGAGCAGCAAGTATGGCTCTCTGTACCCGAGGCGAAGCGCATCGTAGCCGGGCAGACTGGCGGGTAATCCCGCCTGCGAGGCCAGCGCGATCCGCGGAGCCGAGCCCTGGGGCTCGGCTCCGCTGTTGCACGGGCGCATTCCCCCCGGTGGGGAATGCGCGGGCCTGGGGATCGCTTGGCTGGGCGGCGGCCGCGCTCTTGGTTGCGAGCCGCGGCTGGTCCGCGCCGGTCCTGGGGAGCTACGCCGACCTGGCCGCGCTTCCAGGCCAGGCCCGGGCCGCGGCCCTCGAGCAGCTGGCGGCCAGGGGAGTTTCCAGCGTTCGGCTTCCGCTCGATTGGAACCGCGTCGAGCCCAAACCCAAGCTGTTGACCTGGAGGGCGGACGACGCAGCGGTCAACGCGGCTCGCGCACTGGGCCTCGAGGTGGTGCTCGTGCTGGGGCCCTGCGCCACCTGGGCCGTGAACCCGGCCTGGCAAGTGCCGGCCAAGGAGCGTGCTTGCTCCCTGCCCAGATCGCCTGTCCTGTGGGAGAGGTATGTGCGAGCGGCGGTGCAGCACTTCCGCGGGCGAGTGCGCTATTGGCAAGTGCGCGAGCACCCGGATGCTCGCAGCTTCCGAGGGACGCGTTCGGAGTACCTGCGGCTGCTCGCCTCGGCGGCGCGAATCGTGCGAGCAACCGACCCGAAGGCAGTGATCGTGATGCCCGAAAGCGGGGCACTTGACATCGCCGAGGTGGACCGGCTGCGCACCTCGAACCTGCGGTCCGCCGCGGGCGTCCTCGGCCTCTACCTGCCCGCGTCACCTGACCTTTCCGACACCGCGCTGGCCTGGGCCGTGCTCGAGCATGAGGTGCTCGCGGAATGGCCTGGCACGCGGCCGCGAGTCTGGGTGCTGGGCGGCGATATCAGGGCCTCGGCCGACCTCTGGCTCGAGCACTACCTGCTGGCCTCGGCCTTCGGCGTGGAGCGGCTCTACCTGCCGTCGCAGGAGGCCAGCGACCTCAGCCTCGCTTGCCGTCCACTCGTCCGGCTCGGCTACGTAGGCTTCCTCCGGCTCGGCCCGGAGCTCCGGGCACTCGCGTTCTCTGACGGACCGGAGACCCTGGTGGCGGCGTGGAGCCCGAGGGAGACGGTGATCGAGCCAGCGGAGCTGGCGCCAGTTCGCGACCCCGCGGCCTTGAGGCAATCGAGCGTTGTCGGCGGCCCGCCGGGCTCGGCCGTGCTCCCAGACGGGGACCCGCCGAAGGTGCGCCTGGGCCCGCGCCCTGTGCTCATCCACGGGCTTGACGTTTGCGCCTCTGCCCAGAGCCGCCCCCCCACGCGAGACGACGTGCTGGCGGCGCGCCCAGACTCGGGGGTGAGCGGCTTGCCGGCGGTCTCGGCGGACTACGCTCGCGGCGACGAGGCCGAGTGCGGGCTGTACAATCGCAAGCTCCGCGACCGCGTTGGCGGGCGCATCGCCGAGGAGACCCGGGACGGACGAGGCCATCTTCGCACCCGGCTGGCCACCGGCCCGGGGACGCCCGGGCCGGAGAACCCCTGGATCTACTTCGACGTGGACGACAGGTGGCTCTATCTGGCCCGCGGGAGAACGCCAGTTGCGATCACCGTGGAGTGCGAGGGATCCAACCTGGGGGAGAAGGCGCTGGGATTCAACATCATGTACGACTCGACCACAGGCTACCGCTTCACGCCGTGGCAGTGGGTCGCGCCCGCCCCCGGCCTCCACCGTTATCAGGTCGAGCTGCGCGATGTCAGCTTCGGCGATCGCGATGGATACGACTTCCGCATCAACGTGAAGGGAAGCAGAGAGGACTTGTGGGTCACCTCGGTCACCGTCGAGAAGCTGCCCGAGGTCCTCGCCGAGCCGCACGACCCCTCGGGCGTACGCCCTACGCGCGAGCCCCTGCCGCCCGGCTGATCACTGCAGGGCGGGCATTCCCACCCTAGGCGGGCAAGCCCATGCCCGCCCGCTGAAGCGCCGAGCGCAGGTCAATTCCCACCGCGGCCGGGTCCACCACTTCTGCCATCCGAGGGTCCACCAGGTCGAGGAGGGGTGCCTCGTCTTCGCCCAGGACCGGCCCCTGCGACCCCATCTCGATGGTCCGCGCGTACGGGCCGTCCGGGTCGGCGGGATTGGGGCGGGTGACCACCAGGTAGCGCTCCTCTGACCAGCGGGCCCTGCGGCCTGTCCCGAGCCCAGCCGAGGGAAGGGGCCCCGCAGCCGGGATACGCAGCATGGTCCCGCAGGGGTATGGCCCCAGCATCCGGAGGAACTCCTGGAGCAGCACAGGCTCCAGCCGCTGGGCATACTCCTCGCGGATCAGGGCCAGCGCCTGTTGAGGCGGAAGCGCCGCCCGGTAAGGGCGGGCGCTGGTGAGCGCGTCATAGACGTCAACGATGCTGGTCATCAGGCTGTACATATGCAGTGGCCGGTGCCCGCGGGCGCGGGGATAGCCGCTGTAGTCGAGGTGAACGTGGTGCTCGAATGCTACCACGGTCGCCACTTCCGGCAGTTCCTGCTCTCGCGCCAGCGCGGCGGCGCCATCCGCGGGGTGGCGGCTCATCACCGCGAATTCCTCCTGATCCAGGGCGGCCGGCTTACGCAGGATCGCCAGAGGGACGAAGACTTTGCCCACGTCGTGGAGCAAGGTGGCTGCGCCGATCTCCTCGAGCTGGGCCCGAGGCAGGCCGATCTGCCTTCCCAGCTCCACCGCCAGAATGCAGAGGTGAAGAGCGTGGATGAAGGTATACTCATCCATGCCTTTCATGGAGCTCAGGTGGTGGACGATCGCGCGATCGGTCATGATGTCTTCCACCAGGTCGTTGACGGTGACGTTCACGCTCCCAATGTCGAGCGCTTCCCCGGTGCGCGCCGCGCGCGCCGCTCCCCGCAGGACGTCAAGTGCGCCGGCATGGGTGAGCTGCCAGTCCTTCTTGGGCCGGGAGCTCAGGTGCTCCACGGTGATGCGTCGTACGCCACGCGTGGCCAGCGCTCTGGCTACTCCCCCGACTTCCTCCAGTGCGGCCGCGTCGGCCGCCAGCACGGCCACGAGCTGCTCGACCTCGTCCCGCGTGACGCCCCGGTGGAAGGCTATGACCTCGACCTTGCGGCGGTGGCAGGCCCCGATGAGGTTGCCCACGGAGGCGTGGTGGCTCAGCAGTGGTTCGTCCTGGACCACCAGGTAGCCGTTCGTCAGCTTCATGACCAACTCGGTGCGATCTCCCAGCAGCAGAGAGAGATCGGAGACCACCTCGGCCAGCCCCTCTTGCACCACTGGGTGCCCCACCTCATAGAAGCTGACGTTTTTCATCGCCCGCGCCAGGTCAATGACCACGCGCTCTCCCAGCGCGTCGCCCGGCTGGGCGATCTGAACTCCGGCCTCAGCGACCATACGCCCTACCCCCTCTGGCCGCCGCGGCGGGCGGCCGGGTGAGCGCGTACCGGCACGCTTCCTGCACCGCACGGGAGCGACTCCGGGCTGCCGCTTCCAGGGCGGCGCGTGCGGCCGGAGTCCCTATCCTTCCAAGCGCTTCGGCGGCCGCTATGCGGAGGCGCGATCCGGTGAGCAGCGAGATGAGCCCGCTCTCCAGCACCAAGCGACGGAGCTCGGCGACACCCGCTGAAGTGCCGATCTCGCCCAGCGCCCGCACGATCAGCTCCCGCACGCGCTCCCCCTCGCCAAAGCGCGACTGCCGCCTGGCCATCTCGGCGAGCGCAGGTACGGCCTCTGCGGCTCGCAGTTCCCCGAGGGTCTTGATCGCAGCCAGCCGCACCGCCGGCACCGGGTCACTGAGCAATCGCACCAGCACCCCCGCCGCCGCCGGCGAGGTCGCCCGCCTACTGCCGGCGGAAGGAGTCGGCTGGGGCGGACTTCCGCCGTGCGGGCTCCTGGCCTCTCCAATCGCCCGGATCAGCTCCAGCCTGACGCTTACATCGGGGTGATCCGTCAGCACTTTGAGCTGGCCCACCACCCGGGCGTCAGCAGTCTGGGCCAGGATCCGTGCGAGCCGAGGGAGGCTGGACACGGAGGCCTCGCTGATGACGCGCTTCATCCAGAACAGGCTGGAGCTGTCCCGCGCCAGGATCACCTTCACCACCTGCTCCGCCTCCGCCAGCTCGGGCCGCTGAAGCAGCGCGGTGACGGCGGCCATCCCCTTCTCCCCCAGGTCGCCCAGCAGAGCGATAGGCCCTGCCCTCCTCTCGGGAGAGACGCGTTCGACCTCGGAGACAACTCGCGCCACCGCGCCGGAGGTTCCGCACCGGGCCAGAGCAGTTCCAGCAGCCCCGCGTCCGCCTCGGTCGGATTCTCCGGCCGGATCCTCCTCTGCCGCTGCCTGCAAGGCCGAGAGGATCGTGAGGAGGCCCTCTCCGTCTCCCTCCTCTTCCCGTCGCGCGGCCTCCGCCACCAGCGCCTCGAGGGCACGACCATATCGGTCGGGGCTCAGATCAGCGCCCAGCAGGTCAACCAGCACCTCGAGCCGCGCCTGGCGCACCCATTCGGGCGCGGTCGTTCGGAGGAGCTTCGCCAACTGCCAGGCCAATGAGTCGTCCTGGCGAGCCCTGGTTCTCGAGTCATCCGACACGGGCTGGAACCGCGCGCCCGGCTCTGCCTTGAGCTGATCGAGCACGGTCCCCACGACGTTCTGATAGACCCCCTCACTGACGCCGCGAGCAACCGCCTCCTGATGTAGCACGCGTTCCACTGCATCTCTTCGCTCGGGGTCAGACATGATGCGAGAGAGCAGCAACTCCAGGCCGCGGGAGGGCTCTGCCTGGATCGCCCCAGGGTAGTCGAGCACCAGTGATACGCACTCGCTGGGCGCCATCTGCCGCGCGATCAGAGCAAACACTTCCGGCCGCCCGGGCCGCCATCCGCACGGGGCGCGGAACACCCTGGCACGCCACTCCGGTGTAAGCTGCCTGATCAGCCGAATCATGTTCTCTCGCCACCCCTGCCAGTAGCCCTCGTCGGCCGCATGGGCGGCCTCGCCCGCGCACTGGATGAGATGCGCGATTCTGGCGGCCGGGGCCTCATGTGGGGAAGGGGGAACGTACGTCAGGGCAGCATCCCGGCTGTCCGCCGAGGCGGACTCCGCAGCCCCCGCTGACGGGGCGCGAGCCCTTGCCTCTCCCGTGCCGGCATCGGTGCCGCCTTCCGTCCCTGCCACGTCTGCTGCGCGGTTGCTGCGCAGCCCGCGCGAGATGGAAGGCGCGGCTGCACCCTCGGCGGAGGCACTGCGCCGGTCCCCATCGGCGCTTGGTTCGAGCGCCAGGTCGGTACGCAGGTGCCTGGCCGTCTGGAGACAGGCCTGGACAATCGGCGTGAGGGGTTCCGCGCCCACCTCCTCCGCGGTGGCGCAGGTTTCGAGCCAGGACGTCTCCGACTCCCGCCGGGCGCGGGTGAAATCCATGTCCTCCAGGTGGATGGTGGCGCGAGGCTCCGAGGAATCGTGGGGCAGGTTTGAAACCTGCCCTACCCCGGGCGAACGCCGCGCGGCGTGGAAGGCGTGTATGGCGCCGCCGGAGGCAGCCAGCTTCTGGGGGTCTGTCGCCAGGAGCAGGAGGAGCCCGCTCAGCTCTTGGCCGTCAACATCGGGATCGAACCCTATGGCGGCGATCAAGCGGTCCCGCATGGTCTGCCACAGTCGCGACACGGGGCCGCGATCCAGTGGCAGCGGCTGGCCGTTCCAGAGGAGGCGGTCTCCGTCCACCCTGAGTTCGACGGTCTGGCCGCCGGCCCCGGCGACCCAGTTGTGGGAGGCGTCCTGGAGCGCCCTGGCCGCGCTCGGGTGCTCCAGGCCATAGAGCGCGACCTGACGCGCGGCGCGCGCCAGGCTCTCCAGGGCCGCTAGTCCTCGCTCGCTGCCGGTCTCGGCCTCCGCGCGCGAGACCGGCGGGGATTGGGTCATCTCCGCCTTGGGGCCCGGCCCAAACCCAGCTCTAGGCCAGTGCCTCCAGGGGGTTTGTTCCACAGACTCGGCGGGGATGCCCTTCGCCTAAGCTCAGGGTAAACTCCGACATCCCCGCCCTACAAGCGCCAGCCCGGGCTGAAGCTGGCGGGGGGGAAAGAGCGGAGGGGGATCAGCGGCCCTTCACGACCCCGATGAGCAGGCGTCCGACCTCGGTGGGCGGGGCATGTCGGCCCTACGCCTCCCGGTAGGGCAGGTTCCCAACCTGCGCCTCTCCGTCAGCTTGGCGGAGGATGGCGGCGAGGGTCCAGGGGGCGGCAGGTTGAAAACCTCGCGCGGGCTGCGCAGCAGGCCTACTTCGTCTGGTGCTCGGAGGCGGAGGGCTTCACGAGCTGCCCGATCCCGCCCTCTGGCTCACCCTCGACTCGCACGGTGATGTCGGGCTCGAACCCGCCCCCCGCGACTTGCAGCTTGCCCTTCTGATGGTACTCGGCCTGCACGATCTGTCGTTCCCCCTGGTAGCCGTCAATGTACAGGTCGCGGTTGGGCCGCTCGATCATCAGCACCTTCATAACCGCGATGGTGGCGCTCCGCAGCGACGGCGCGTTCAGCCCCATCTCGGCCGCGAAGTCCACGCGGATGCGGTCCCCCGCAACATATCGCGCCCCGAGCACCTCTCCCATCCGCCACAGCGCCATCTGCTTGAGCTTCCCCTCGAGCTCCTGTTGGGCTGCCTCGCCGGGCGCGGCGTTGATCATCATCCGCGCACCGTAGCCGAGCAGCCCGACGAGCACCAGGATGGCGAGCAGGAGCAGCCACCTCCAGCCGGCCCGACGCGGCAGTTCGCTCGCCTCCTGGGTGGCCGAAGAAGGCACCTCGTTCATCGCCAGGCCCTGAAGGCCGGCCGGTCCCTTCTTCTCACTCGCCCCCTGGCGTCCTTGCTCCACCATATAACCCTCCGGGACTAGCTACGCGGGGCTGCGGAGCAACACCCGCGCATTCCCCCCGGGGAATGCGCGCCTCCCCGCAGCCGGGCTGCAAACGAGCTTCGACGCGATCCCAGGCTTCCCCTTCGGCCCCGCTCACCCACACCCTTGTGCGGATCAGCCTGGAGCCGGAAGCGGTCGTGAGATCTTGCCCATCTGGTAGCCCAACCCCGGCCCCTGCAGGGTCCGCGTATCGAGCACGCCGTCCTGACGCCGGAAGATCCCGGGATGTACTGCCGCCTCCGGCTCCGAGAAGGCCGGGTAGAACTGGTGCGAGTTCGCCTCCACCCCCATGATGGGATGAAGCCGCGCCGCCAGCCCTACCGACTGGAGCAGCGCGAGCGCCGGGTTGGTGAGATCCTGAATCGCGTACGGGATGCCCATGTGCTCGGCCTTCGCCGCCAACACGAGTTCCGCGGACTGACACTTGCACGCCTTCAGCGCGATCCCCGACCAGCCCAGTCCCAGCGCCAACTCAAAGTCCGCCAGCCCAGTCAGGCTCTCGTCCACGAGAACCGGCTTGAGCCGGGCCACCGGCCGCATGTCGAACCTCCTCGCCGACAAGTCGCGCTCGGTGGGCTGCTCCACGTAGAGAATGTCATCGAACGTCTGCGGGTCGCGCTCCCGGACCCGCTCCAGGAAATCCACCATGTACTGCGGCGTGTCACACATCTCGTTCGTGTCGGCGGTGAAGTGGAGCCGATGCTCGCCTATGCGCTGCCGGGCCTCGCGCCCGATCGCGGCCACCTCGATCATGCGCGCGATGTCCCACTCCAGGTCAATGCCCCGCAGCTTCACCTTCAGGCAGAAGAGGCCGTCGCGCTCCACCCACTCCTCAAGCGAGTTCGGCAGGCCATCCTTGGGATCGCTCTCGTCCACCTCGCTTCGCCGCAGCTTGTCGAGGCCCCCCACCAGATGGAAGACCGGGACCTTGGGCTCGTAGCACTTGCGCAGATAGTCGCTCGGGTACTTGCCCTTGAACTCGGCCCCGAGGTAGCCGCTGAGATCGTGACCCATGAACTCCGGCCCGTACCCATCGTAGGTGGAGATCCCGTTCGCCACCCCGAAGGCGTCATGCAGGGCCGCATCCGCCGGAGAGGCGGAGACCAGCGCGCCGAGGAAGGGCAGCGGGACGGCCAGCCCTAGTTCCGCGCTTGTCGCGGCGGTCAGCTCGCGCAAACCGTCCTCCACCTGGTGGTAGAGTGCGATCGGGTGGCCGAACGTGTTCTGCTCGACGAGCAGCCGCGCGAACCGCCTCGTCACCTCTCTCATCGCGGCCAGCCGCTGCGCGTGAGGCACTCTCTCGTCCGGGAAGGCCCACACGTCACTCAGAAACATCCCGCCCCACCCCACGCCGCGCTTGCCGCCGCGCGTCTCCACTTCCACCCGGACCTGCGCGTAGTCCAGCCGGTCCATCACTACTCCCCCGAACTTCAGGGGAGTCCGCGCCACGGCCTCGATGAAGTACGGAATCGCCTCCACCACGCGTACGTCGCTCTCCATGCTATCCTCCCTGCCAACCGCCGTCCGCTACTCTTCTACCGCCGCCCTCTGCTCGTTCACCGCGCGGAAGATCGCCGGGTCGAGCTTCGGCTTGCGGTCGTAAGTGTACAGCCCGTTGACCTCTTGCTCCACGTCGTAAAGCTGGGTGTAGCAGAAGCCGCACATCCTGGGGTGGAAGAGCAGCGTCTCCGTCAGCGCGCGGTAGCGCCGCGAGAACTCCTCCGCGCTCTTCGGCCTCTCCCCGTAGCCCCAGGCCTTCTCATCGCTCTGCCCCGGGTTCCACCAGATCCCGCCGTACTCACTCACGAAAAACGGCTGACCCCGGTGCGGCGCATCCTCCGGCGAACTGCGCCAGGGCCGGCCGCCCTCTGCAAAGGCCCGGAAGTGCGACGCGAACACCTCCGGGTCCTGCTCGTAGTCGTGGCAGTCGTCCACCTCCGTCTCCACGTGCACATACCCGCTGGTGTCTATCGCTGGCCGCGTCGGGTCAACCGCCTTCGTCACCCGGTGGATCGCGCGCAGCAGCTCGGGGCGCTGCTTCGCGTTGGTCTCGTTGAACGGGCACCAGCCCACGATGGCCGGATGGTTGAGGTCCCGCTGAAGCACCTCCAACCATTGAGGCAGCATCACCTCCAGCGCCTCGGGATGAGAGTAGTCGAGGCCCCAGTCCGCGAACTCGCCCCACACCAGGTAGCCCAGCCGGTCGGCCCAGTAGAGGAACCGCGGCTCGAAGACCTTCTGGTGGAGCCGCGCACCGTTGAACCCGACCGCCTTCGCGATCTCTATGTCCCTGCGCAGCGCCTCATCACTCGGCGCGGTGTAGATGCCATCGGGATAGAAGCCCTGGTCGAGCACCAGCCGCTGGAACAGCGGCCGGTTATTGAGACAGATGGCAAGCGGCTCCAAATGGACCTTGCGCAGGCCGAAGTAGCTGTCCACTCGGTCCACGACGTGCTCGCCCTCGCGCAGGGTCAACTCCAGGTCGTAGAGGAACGGGTCCGAGGGCGACCACGAGCGCGGGTACCTGATCTCCAGCCACAAGGAGGCGAGCCCGCCCGACGCCTTCGCCTCCGCGGCCGCCACCTGCTCGCCGTCGGCCCGGGCGACTGCCCCGACGGTGGACCCGGCGGCCGGTCCGCCGACTGACACGTGCACCAGCATCCGCCCCGCGTCAAGGTCGGGCAGCATGCGCGCCCGGATCAGATGAGCCGGCGGAGTCGGCTCCAGCCACACCGTCTGCCAGATGCCCGTAGTGCGGGTGTACATGCAGCCGTAGGACTCCGGCTTGGGCGACTGCTTCCCCGATGGCTGGAGGGGGCTGCGCGTATCGTCGTCCGCTCTCACTACCAGCTCGTTCTCTCCCGCGCGCAGATGCTCTGTCAGCTCACATGCGAAAGGCGTGTACCCGCCGCGGTGCCACCCCACCGCGTTGCCGTTCAGCCAGACCGCGGCCTCATAGTCCACGGCCCCGAAGTGAAGCCAGACCCGGCGGCCCGCCCAGGTCTCGGGCACTGCGAAGCGACGCCGGTACCAGACCGAGCGCATGAAGTCGGTCTTGCCGATGCCGGAGAGTCCCGACTCGGGCGCAAACGGCACGACGATTCGGCCTGAAAGGTGCTTGCCAGATGGCCAACCATTCGCCCGCCTCGGCGGGTCGGGATCCTCCTCAAACTCCCACTCCCCGTTGAGGTTCAGCCATTCCGGCCTCACCCACTGCGGCCGCGGGTACTCGGGCCGCGGCACTCCGCTTGCCACTCCTCCTCGCTCCTCGTCTCTCCCCTACCCTATATGTAGTTTCCTTCGTTCGTTGGGCAGGGGCTTGCTCCTGCCACTGAAGGGCGGGGATGCCCGGCTCACTTGGCCTGCATCCGTGCTTTGACTTCGCCTCGGCCCCCGTGCTAGATTAGCTTCCGTCGGGTCACTTCAGAGGTCACCATGTCGTCTCGGCTCAAGTGGGTCGTGCTGGGGCTGCTGGTGTTCGTGGCGGGGCCGCCCGGGCGTTGCCAGGGTGAACCGCCGCGGCTGCGGGTCGGGCTGCTTCAGCACAGGTCAGAAGTGGCCTTCTCGGGGCCGGCCGGGGTGACCGTGCAGACGCTGATCGGCGATCAGGTCCTTGCCTGGGTGCCACCAGGTGAGGTCTGGAAGGCCCAGCTCGCCGACGGCCGCCCCTCGGCTGCGCTCGGGGTGGCCCTTGCCCTCCCGCCGGGGGCGACCCTGAGCCTGCCGAAGGGCCGCCTGGCCCTGGTGAGCCCGGCCGGCTCACAGGTCGAGGCGTCCGGCGGCGGACTGCGGCTGCTTCCGCCGGAGGGCGGCACGGTGACTCTGCACGGGGTCGAGGGCCACTGGGACCAGCGCACCGATCGCGACTACCGCGGCGTGATCGAAGTGAGAAGCACCGCGGGAGAGCTGAGTGCGGTCAACCTGGTTGACATCGAGACCTATCTGCGCGGGGTGGTGCCATCGGAGATGCCACCGGCCTATCCCTTGGCATCCCTGCAAGCTCAGGCGGTCGCCGCCCGCGGCCAGGCGCTGACCAAGGCCGGCCGGCACCGCGGAGAGGGGTTCGACCTCTGCTCGGGCCAGCACTGCCAGGTATACGGCGGCGCCACCAGCGAGGATCCTAGGAGCGATCAAGCCGTCGCCAGCACGGCAGGGGAAGTGCTGATCTACAACGGCCGCCCCTCGGCTCCGCTCGGGGTGTCCCTTGCGATCGGCGCGGGGGCGACCCCGAGCCTGTCGAGGGGCCGCATCGCGGACACGCTGTACGCTTCCGTGTGCGGAGGCCATACCGCCAACAACGAGGACTATTGGACCGACACCGCGCCGGTCCCCTACCTCCGCGGTCAGCCCGACTTCGAGCCAGAGGACAAGGTCGCCTACCAGTTCCCGCTGTCCGAGCAGCAGCTGCGCGACTACCTGAGGTACGCGCCGCGCGTCCACTGCAACCAGCCGGCCTATGCCGCGACCGAGAAGATACGCTGGTGGATGGTGGTGCGCCGAGACGACCTGGCGAAGACGCTGCGCGAGGCGGTTGGCGACTTCGGCGAACTGCTGGGTGTCCGGGTGGGCGAGCGCGCCTCCTCCGGGGTGGTGCGAAGGCTGGACGTGATCGGCACCCGCAGGCTGGTGAAGGTCGTCGGCGGCCCGGCGGTCAGGCGAGCCCTGGGCGGGTTGAACTCGGCCTCTCTCGCCATCGAGGCCTACCCGGATGACAAGGGCGTCCCGGTTGCGTTCGCCATCTGGGGCGCCGGCTGGGGCCACCAGGTGGGGATGTGCCAGGTGGGCGCGGCCGGATTGGCAGATCGCGGGTGGGGATATGAACGCATTCTGTCGAAGTACTATCCGGGGTGCGCGCTGGAACGGCGGTACTAACAGGCCGTATCAAGACCTCTTGCCACCGCCACCGCGGTCGGCGTAGTGCTTTGATACAGCCAGCGCACGGGGTATTGTTGGAGATTCTGAGAGAAGGGGCAGGAGGCCAGCTCCTGCCCTACGAGGTAGGCGGGCATGAGGATAGCAGAGCTAGCGCCGAATCGCCAGGTTGAGGGTCGCTACCTTGTCCTGCGCAAGGAGCTGCGGCAGGGCGGCCGGTCGGGGTTCTTCCTCGACCTGACGCTGTGCGATTCCACCGGCCGCGTTCCGGCGAAGGTGTGGGAGAACGCGTCTGCCATCGCACAGCGGTTCCAGCAGGGCGATGTGGTCGAGGTTACGGGGATGGCCGAGACTTACCGCGAAGAGCTCCAGCTCCGCCTGGAGAATGTGCGGCCGCTCTCGCCCGAGGAGGCCGACCCCACGGACTTCCTGCCGCGCACCGAGAAGGATCGCGATGCGCTCGAGCGCAAGCTGGCGGAGTTCGTCAGGTCACTTCAGCATCCCCACCTCCGCGAGCTGCTGCTCGCCCTCTTCCGCGATCAGGACTTCCGGGCGAAGTTCCGCGCCGCGCCCGCGGCCAAAGCCCTGCACCACAGCTATGTCGGCGGCCTGCTCGAGCACACGGTCGAGGTGACCGAGCTATGCGAGAAGGTGGCCGAGCTCTTCCCCGCGCTCGATCGCGACCTGCTGGTGGCCGGGGCCATCCTGCATGACATCGGCAAGCTCGAGGAGCTGAGCTGGCAGACCGCCTTCGACTACACTGACCCGGGCCAGCTCATTGGCCACCTGGTGCTCGGCGAGCGCATGGTGAGGCGGGAAGCGGACCGTATCGAGGGCTTCCCGGAGGGCCTGAAGATGATCCTGAGCCATATGATCCTGAGCCACCACGGCGCCTATGAGTATGGCTCGCCCAAGCTGCCGATGACCGCGGAAGCGATCGCACTGCATCACGCCGAGGACCTCGACGCCAAGGTGAACCTCTTCCTCGGCCAGATCGCCGCCGCCCGGGACCAGGGGCGGAGCTGGACCGAGCGTCACTTCCTGTTGCAGCGGGCGCTCTACGCCGGGCCGGCGGCAGGAGATGAGCAGGAAGCGAGCGAGGGCGATGCGGATTAGCTACAGCCGGTGCGCCACCTACCAGCACTGCCCGCACCAGTACAGGCTCCAATACGTGGACCGCATCCCCGTCCCGGAGGCGATCCAGCTCGTCTTCGGCTCGGCGGTGCACCAGGCGCTGAGCTTCATGTACGACCCGCGGCACCTGCGGACGCCCTCCCGCGAGGAGGTGATTGATGTCTTCGCCAAGGCCTGGAAGGAGGTCCAGCTTCAGGACCCTGAAGACCAGCGGCAGGACTACTTCGAGCAGGGCGTGCTCCTCCTGGGGCGCTTCTACGACCGGCACTCCAGCCGCGAGGAAGGTCGCTACACCGCGGCCACCGAGCTGTTCTTCAGCATTCCGTTCGATGGAGAGCACACCCTCACGGGCCGCATAGACCGGGTGGACGTGCTGCCCGATAACAGGCTGGAGGTGGTGGACTACAAGACCAGCCGGCGGATGCCGCCCCAGTCCATCATCGAGAAGGACGCGCAGCTCGCCATCTACCGGATGGCGGCCGACATCCTCTACCCGAACCGCGAGGTGACCACCACACTGCTCTATGTGTTCCACGACTACGAGATGCGCCTGACCCAGAGCGCGGAGTTCCTGGCCGAGAAGCAGGACGAGATTCGAGACGTGATCGCCGGCATCCAGGTCGGCGATTTCGATCCCCGGCCCGGCCCTCACTGCGACTGGTGCGCCTACCGGGCGCATTGTACCCTCTACCGCACGCCGGTCGTGCCGCCGGACCTGGCCGAGGTTGACATCGGCGCTCTGCTGCGGGAATATGCTGACCTGGATGCGCAGGAGAAGCGCGCGGAGGACCGCCTCAGCGAGCTCAAGCAGCAGATCGGCGAGTACCTGGATCGCTGCCAGGCGGAGCGGATTGAGGGCGGCGGCTACGTGGCGGAGCGGCGCCACTCGCGAAGGATCGCGGGCTGGGACGAAGCCCGGCTGCGCGAGTTGCTGGCGCCCATGGGCCTCTGGGACAAGGTGACCCAGGTCAGCAGCTCGGCCCTCCGCGATCTGCTCAGATCGGCGAAGCTGACGCGCGATCAAAGGCGCGAGCTGGAGGGCGCCGCCGCCTACACGGAGACAGAACAGATCAGGGTCAAGCCGGTGGCCGTGCCGGAAGACGAGGAGATGCAGGAATGAGCACCACCCGCGCATTCCCTTCAGGGAATGCGCCCGTCGTGGGACTTACCCGCCCCTGCGTGAGCGAGCTGATCCCCTACACGCCGGGGAAGCCGATTGAGGAGGTGCAGCGGGAATTCGGCCTGACTGACATCGTGAAGCTGGCCTCGAACGAGAACCCGCTTGGGCCTTCTCCCAAGGCCGTGGAGGCGATCTGCCAGGCCGCGGAGCAGGTCCGGCTCTACCCGGACAACGACTGCTATCATCTCAAGAGGGCGGTTGCCCGCTATCTCGGCGTGGAGGTCGAACAGGTCCTCCTCGGTCACGGCAGTGACGAGCTGATCCACAACATCGGCCTCGCCTTCCTCTGCCCCGGCGACGAGGTGCTGATGTGCACCGGCCCGTTCAGCCAGTACGAGTTCACCGCCAAGCTGATGGAGGTGACGCCCGTCCAGGTTGCGCAGAAGAACTGGCGCTATGACATGGCCGCGATGGCGGATCGGCTGACCGAACGCACCAAAGTCGTCTTCATCGCCAATCCCAATAACCCCACGGGCAGCATGGTCACTAGGGCCGAGCTGGCGCGGTTCATGTCGGCCGTCCCTGCACGGACCGTCGTGGTGATGGATGAGGCCTACCACGAGTATGTGGATGACCCGGAATACCCCGAGAGCCTTCCCCTCGTCCGCGAGGGGCGGCCTGTGATCGTGCTGCGAACCTTCTCCAAGATCTACGCGCTGGCCGGCCTCCGGGTCGGCTATGGCGCCACCACGGCGGAGCTGGCCGGGGCCATGGAGCGGGTGCGGGAGCCGTTCACCGTCACCAGTGTCGGGCAGGCGGCCGCCTTAGCCAGCCTCGGCGACCGGGAACAGATCGAGCGCAGCGCGCGGCTGAACCGGGAGTCCAGGGCTTACTACTGCCGGGAGCTGGACCGGCTGGGGCTGGGCTACACCCCGAGCCAGGCCAACTTCGTCTGGGTGGACGTAGCGAGGGACTGCCAGGCGGTGTTCGACGCGCTCTTGCGGCGAGGCGTGATCGTGCGGACGGGAGACATCTTCGGCGCTCCCACGCACATTCGCGTCACCACCGGGACGCCGGAGCAGAACCAGCGTTTCATCGCGGCGCTGGAGAAGATTGTCACCGAGATGCCGCCAGCTCGCGGGGAGGGGCGCGCATTCCCTGGGCCCGCGCATTCCCCAGGCGGGAAATGCGCGCGTCCTGGGGGGAATGCGCGGGAGTCGTGACCGACCTATAGACAAGGCGCTCGCCGGGTAGCATAATGGAAGCGGAACCCCAGACCCGCGCATTCCCCCCAACCAGGCAGTGGGGTCACGAAGCGTTGCTGGGGGAATGCGCGCCTGTTGCGCAACACGAGACACGCCCGGCTGCGGCGTTGCTGCGCAGCCGCCGCGGTACTGGCTCGCGGGCGCGGCCGGAAGGAGTTAGTCGCTGATGCTGTGCCGACGATGTGGCTTGGATAGCAGCGCTACCGACGTCTGCGAGTGGTGCAAGCGCCCGATGTTGCCGCCAGGCGCGGCGATTGCCGGTAAGAAGGCCCTCGGGGCGAAGGGACAGCCTCAGCCCGCGCCACAGGGCGACCAGCCCGCGCCACAGGGACCACCGGCGGCCCAGGCGCCGCCCGCCATGCCGGCCGCGGATGGCCTCTTGGAGCTCAAGGCCGCCGTCGCCCCCGATCAGGTGGCAGCACCCGAGGGGCCAGCCGCGGCCGAGGATACGCTTCGGCCGCTGGGCGGTGGCAAAGCCGCCGCGGGCCCTGGCGTGCTCAGCCACGGGCTCTCAGATGAGGCTACTCGCACATCGGTCAATGTCGCCAACTACCTGGGGCCGGACCAATCGCTCTTCAAGCCCGTGCAGCATGCGGAGTTCACTACCCAGGCCGCGGCCGGCATGGACCCGCTCGCCCAGCGGCGACGCAAGAGCGAGGAGAAGAAGGCGGTCTCGGATATCCCGGACAACGTCCGCCTGATGAGAGCGCTGTTCGCGGGGATTGCGATCTGCTTGCCTCTGGCTATTCTTCAGTTCGCGCTGACGCACACAGCGCCGGAGAAACTCTCCGTGTTGCCGCTTGGCAAGTCGGAGAACTTCACCACCGCCCTCCTTTACGGTGTCAGCAGCGGTGCCTTCCTGGGCTTCGGTCTGGGCGCGCTGCTGGTGCAGATCAAGAAGGGGCCGTTCCTCGGCTTGTTCATTGGCCTGGTTCTGGGCAACTTCTTCCTCGCGACCGAGCCGCGGTACTGGGGTATCGCGGCAGCCACATTGACGGGTATCGCGGTCGGCCGCATCGCTACTGTCGGCTATCGGCGCGCGCTTCAGATCTGATGATGGTCGCACAAAACGGCGCGGGCTGCGCAGCAACCGCGCAGCCGGTACTGGCTGCGGGGAGGCGCGCATTCCCCGGGCGGGGGATACGCGGATGCGATTACCTCTTTCGGCGAAGTGCGGTATCCCGATCGGCCGGCGACGCAGGAGGCAGACGCACATGACGTTGGACCCGTCCCTGCTGGAGATTCTGGCCTGCCCTGAGTGCAAGACGCGGGTCGAGCTCAAGGCGGACCGACTGGTGTGCGTCCGGTGCGGGCGACGCTACCGCATTGAGGACGGGATTCCGATCATGCTGGTTGACGAGGCCGAGCCCGCACCACCGGGCTGGCAGGCCTCCGCGGCGGGCGACTAGCCCGCTACGGCCGGCCTCTCTCCATGCCCGCCCCCGATCTTTCGGTCTGCCTGGCCAACTGGAACACGCGCGCCGACCTGGAGCAAGCCTTGACCTCTCTCCTGCGGCCCGAGCCGGGAGTCGCCGTGGAGGTGATCGTGGTGGACAACG
>Ga0315280_10000814_pt1 | contig 56419 bp, 31 predicted proteins | sample YL17G06_40_MG_FD_203697 | JGI IMG/M metagenome (GOLD analysis project Ga0315280, IMG submission 203697) | Sediment microbial communities from Yellowstone Lake, YNP, Wyoming, USA - YL17G06_40 | ecosystem: Environmental > Aquatic > Freshwater > Lake > Sediment | place: USA: Wyoming | collected... | reverse complement strand
GCCTGAGCCGCCGCGCTCGGCGTTGCCCCCGGCGGACCTTGGCGGGGTGAGGCTTGTTAGGAATGCCAGGCCTTGTAGAATAAGGCGGACGGAGTTCTCAGCACGGACAAGGAGCGACCTTATGCGTTGGGCGAGCATGATGACAGGTGTGGTTCTCGCGGCCTTGTCGGCCGGTGGAGCGGCGGGCGAGGAGGTGACACTGAACCATCCCCAGGGCGTTGGCTTCGACGCCAGCGGCCGCCTGCTTGTGGCCGACACGCAGAACCACCGCGTGCTCGTCTTCACGCCCGACCTGAAGCCCCTCAAGACGATCGGCTCGGAGGGCGACGAGCCGGGCAAGTTCAGGCAGCCGTCGGACGTGGCTGTGGACGGGCAAGGGAGGATCATCGTCGTCGAGATGGGCAACAACCGGGTGCAGGTCCTCTCGCCGGACGGCGCTCCCCTGAAGACGATCGGCGGCCCCAAGCCCGGCGAGGCCGACGGCGAGTTCCGCACCCCTGCCAAGGTCGCGGTGGATGAGAATGGCCACATCCTCGTCTGCGACACGCACAACCACCGGCTCCAGGTCTTCGACCGCGACGGCAAGCACGTCTTCACGCTGGCCAACCGGACCGGCCCGATGCCGATGGACCTCGTCAAGCCGGACAAGGAGGGCAAGAAGAAGGAGAAGAACTGGGAGCGCACCGACCCGGGGCAGTTCAACGAGCCGGGCGGGATCTTCTACGACCGGGCGCTCAAGCGCCTGTTCGTTTCCAACGGCTGGAACTGCCGCGCCGAAGTGCTCGACTACGACTCCGAGACCGGCAAGATCGCCCGCCGGCCGGAGAAGACCGGAATCGTCTGGGGCTGGTGGGTCACCAAGGGCATCGACGGCGATGCTCGCGGGCGGCTCATCGGCTGCGACACCGGCTTCGGGAACCTGAACGTCTTTGAGAACCGCGGCGACCTGACCAACGAGAGCCAGAAGGCTGCCACCCTGACCGGCGGGCCTTACGGAAAGATGCGCGAGGTGACCGACGTGGCCGTGGCGCCCAACGGCGACATCGCCGTGGCCGACTCCGGCAACGACCGGATCGTGCTGTTCAACGCCGACCTGCGCCTGCCGCCCAGCCCGCGCGTCACGCACATCGGCCGGGAGGAGGCGGTGGTGACGTACCAGACGCTCCGGCCAGGCAAGGCGGCGGCCATGCTCCGCGCCGGTGGACACCCCGAGCGCACGCCCGGATTCGAAAAGCCCTGGCAGGCCGACGGCATCCGGACCGTGCCGCCCCGCGGGCCGGAGGGCACGCAGCACGAACTCAAGATCACCGGCCTGAAGCCCGCCGCGCGGTACTACTACCGGCTGGCTATGCCCGACATGCGCTCGATCCCCGGCGGCGGATGGAGCCGCGAGTACGCCTTCACCACGCAGGCCCCGTCCGGACGGACGGTGTTCCTGCGCATGCCGGTAAAGGTCCTGCTCCTGACGAACGTGGTGAACCTCGACACGTGGGCCCCCGGCGCCCCGATGCCCGCGCCCATGCCGGCAGAGGAGATCGAACTGTACCGCCGCGGTTTCCGCGAAACGCAGTTGTTCTACTGGTGCAATTCCTCGATGCGGTACTGGATGGACCTGGATGTCTATGTCGACGAGACAATGTACCGCACCGGCCGGGACCGCGCGGACGTCGACGAGGCCTTCGCCAAACTGCCGCGCGAGAACGCCGGCGAGTCGCTCCGCCTACTGATCGAGAAGGCTGGCAAGAAGGACGTGGTGTACGTCGGGCAGGTGGTCTGCGCCGCCAACCGCGCCTGGGACAAGGGGCGAAAAACGTGGATATACCAGGGCTCCGGCGGGGGGACGTACGGCGTCGAGTGGCCCAAGCCCGGCAGCAGCCAGTTCCTCGGCGGCAGCGACATCGCATGGCTCCTGTGCCACGAGTACAAGCACCAGTTCGAGAGCCAGTACGGCGCCAGCGGCCTTGATAGCGAGGACGATCGCGACATCTTCTGCCACTTCTCCCCGCAGTACCCCGGCTGGGACTGGTGCACCGCCTACCACCATGGCGAGCACTGGGACGGCATCGCGTACGCCCTGCGGCACCTGACGGCCGTGCAGTACGGGCGGAACCTCTACGGGGTCGTCGAAACGGCCATCGACGCCGACAATGACGGCATCCCCGACGACGACCCTCGGCTGCCGCTCGACGAGAAACGCTTCGGCTCCAGCCCCGCCAAACGCGACACCGACGGCGACGGCCTGGACGACATGCAGGAGGTCCTCGCCAGCCGCTGGGTCACCTGCCTGAACGCCGACCTGCGACAGAAGATTCCCGGCAAGTGGGCGCGCCCCGACCCCACGAATAAGGACTCCGACAGTGACGGCATCCCCGACGGCCAGGACAAGTATCCCCTCTACCCGTTCCAGCCTGTGATCCGGTACGGCACGGCCCACGTTGACGGCAAGCGCACCGAGTGGCCCGAAAAGCCCGACTACTGGCTCGACCACGCCGGCGTGAGACTCAAGGGCTGGGCCCGCTGGGACGAGAAGTTCCTCTACTACGCCTTCGCGATCGAGGGCGCTTGGCGCCGCCTGACGCTGGTGGTCGACCAGGACGCCGACGGGTTCTACGTCGGCGGCGACAACGTCTACGCCGAGTTCGACCCGGATCCCCAGGCCGGCGCCCGCAAGACCAACGTGCGCATGCACTACTGTAACCTCGGCCGCTGGCCATGGTTCGACGACAAGCACGAGTTCGTCAAGCCCGAGGTCTTCCCGTTTGCCTCCAGCAAGTCCGGCGCCGGGGTGTTCTTTGAATTCGCGCTCCCTCGGAACGAAATGTGCGGTCTGAGGCTTCAGGAGGGCGAAGAGATCGGCATGGCGCTGTACATCGGCATCCCCGAGAAGGGCGCCATCAGCCTGTTCGAACCTTGGAGCCTCTTTGACTCGACGCTGAAGCGGTAATGCCTTGGCTGGAATGGCACGAATGTGCGAGTGAAAAACTCAGCCCTTTCGGCGATGATTTCGGGTCGGCGTGCGTCATCACGGTGGCAGGCAACGGCCATACTCGCGGCCGGGCCGCGAGGCGGTGCGGGTAGCCGGCACTTGTGACCACGTATCTGCAAGCGTATCGCCAGAGCGCTTGGCGCCGTGCTCGGCGTTTTTGTACCGGGCGCCGTGGATGATAGTAGACGCCAATTGACAGAACCTGTACAATTGGCTGGGTTGGCGGCAGGGAGGCGACAGGCGACTGGTGTTGCTCCTGGTCTTCAAAACCAGTGTGGTGCCCGATAGGACGCCGGGTGGGTTCGATTCCCATTCGCCTCCGCCAAATCTACCCCCGCTGCGCTTGCGCTGTCGCACGGGGACTTATGAATTGCCGGGTGGCCACGCTGTGGGTCCGGCAACGTGGCGACGCATGAGCGCCCGCCGCGGCGGGCAGGCTGTGGCCATGCCACCCCTGAATGATGTACGAATGAACGCCGCTCTTGCGATGCGTGCCCGATGCCTCTGGCGTGGAAAGGACCTTGTGTAATGGCTCGACAAAGGCAACCCCGTCTTCAGACCATCGCCATCGGGGTCGGCCTATGCGTGGCCATGGTGCTGCTCGGGGCCGCCGGGTGCCAGTCGGCGCCCCAGGAGTCGCTCCAGGCGCAGTTTCTCAAGGATCACGTCCAAGGACGGATGGTGTTCATTGAGTTCGGGCTTATCGGCTGTCAACTCAGCGAGTCGGGCCTTGACAAGATGACCCGGATGTGCCGGGAGAAGTCGACCCCGGACCTGGCCTATGCCCGCGTGGAAGCCGCGAAGGATCCGAAGGTCATCGAGCAGTACTATGCCGCGAAGTCGCCGGGCTTTCCCGTCTGTCGCGACGCCGATTCCTCGCTGGCGATGGCGTACGACGCCACGGTTTACCCGACGTTCGTGCTGGTCGACCGTTTCGGCCACGTGCGTTACCGCGGGCCGCTTCCCGCTGACGACAAACTCGCTGCGTGGGTCGATGCGCTGAAGGGCGAGAAGGCCGATCCCGGACCGGGCGTGGCCTTGTTCGGCACCGTGACGCTCGACGGGCCGGGGCTCTTGGCGCAGACGCAGTTGCCCGACCTCCAAGGCGCCTAGCAGCCGCTTCGTGCCTCGATGGGCCGCCGAGGGTTGCTCGTGGTCTTTGTGGATACGAAATGCCCCAGTGCACAGGCTGTCACGGACATGGCGAAGGTCGCGCCGGCCTTGGCCAAGCATGAAGTGACAAGCGTCCTCGTGAACCTTGGGGATCCCAAGGAGACGGTCCTGGAGTTCTATGCGAAGCGCGCCGCGGGCACGCCGGTCGTCTACGATGCGACGACAGCCACGCAGCAGGCGTGGAGTGTGACTGCGGTTCCGACTGTGGTTCTGCTCGATGTCGATGGCGGAATTGCGTACAAGGGCAGGGCGGCCTGGCCGGACCTGGCCGCGGCGGCGGAAAAGGGCTTGAAACTTCCCGCCGGATCAGTCAACCTTGGCGTCCAGGGAACGCAGTTCGGCTGAGGCAAGTAAGGCGCCACGCGGCGTGGCGCGAAACGCGGGCGGCCGGAGCCGCGGCAAGGCTTCCGGCGGAGAGTCCGACATGGCCAATCACGAGGTGGCATCGCCGGCATGGCGCGGTCGCGGCACGGGGGTCGTCCTGCTCATTCTCATGGGCGCCGCCGCGATTGTGTATGCGGTCACGGGTCACGGCATCACTGTCCTTGTGCCACCGGCCAAGACGGCCGAATCCTCCGCACAAGGCGAAACGCCAGGGCAGGCGGTCGAACCACCCTCGCCGGCGCCGCCGCAGGCGGTCGGCGCGGAAGGCCCCGCCGCTCTGGTTGAATCCGAACCCGCGCTGGTCCGGGAAGTGACCGTGGGAGGCGTGAAGCGCCTGGCTTCGGGCGATATCCAGCGGACCTACAGCGGACAGGCGCCGTCGCAGTGTCCTACCTGAGTGCAGTGACTCGGGTCATGGTGGCCATGACCAGAACCTTTTCCAAGACTCCACCGAAGTTTGCCCGCTGGCGTGTCTGGGTCCAGGCGGCGTTTCTGCTGGTCTGGCTCGACCCCTTCATGCTCCGCCTTCATAATGTCTGTGGGCCGGTGTTTCACTGTTACGCCTGCCCACTGGCCACGTTCGCCTGCCCCATCGGGGTCTTGGCCAACTTCAGCGCGCTGCACGTCATCCCGCTACTGGCCATCGGAACGCTCGTGCTGGTCGGGGGTATCTTCGGGGGGTTCGTTTGCGGCTGGGCGTGCCCGTTCGGATTCCTTCAGGACCTCATCGCGAGGATTCCCGTGCCGAAGTTTCATCTGCCCTCGTGGACGGGATACACCCGGTACGCGGTCCTCGTGGTCCTGGTGTTGGCCATCCCGTTTTTCTATGGCGAGGCCCATCCGCTCTTCTTCTGCCGCGTGTGCCCGGCAGGCACCTTGGAGGGCGGGATGTACAACGTTGCCGCAGCCGCCGTGAAGAGGGCTGACCTTCCCTGGCCAAGCCTCCCCAAGTTGATCATCCTGGGCCTGATCGTGGCGGCGATGTTCGTGCAATGGCGGCCGTGGTGTGCGCTGTTCTGCCCCCTGGGGGCTATCTTCGGCCTCTTCAAACGCGTCTCGGCCATCTTCCTCCGCGTGGACCCCGAGGAGTGCGTATCGTGCAGCCTGTGCCGCGAGGAGTGCCGCTACGGCATCGCTCCAGACAAGCAGATCGGCGACCCGCGGTGCGTCGCCTGCCTCCAGTGCACGCGGTGCAGCGCCATCAGCATCCGCACCATCTTCAGCCGCGACGAGGCGAAGCCGGCACCAGGCACCACGCCGGCCGCATCGCCGCCGGCACAGTGAGATGTGGGCGGCGGCAACGCAGCCACGGCCTCGAATCACGTCGCCACGTTGCCGCAGCGTCTTGCCGCCGTCACCCTTCCTTCCACTGTGCCCGCAGGTAGCGCGTGTGTCCGACGGCCCGGGTGACCCCGATCCGGTCGAGGTGGTCCAGCAGGGGAATGGCGAACTTCCGCGTGGTATTCAGCAGGTACTTCATCTTGACGCTCTCGAGCGACCCCTCCTTGCGGATGTAGTCGACGACGATGCCGCGGGCGCGGTCGATGGCCTCGGTGGTGAACACCAGGTCCGGCGCCACCTGCACCAGCCGCTGGTGCTCTACGAGGAGGCGGACGATCCGGCCCGCCTCCGCCTCCGGCATTTTGGCCGCGGCGGCGACCTCCGGGATGTCCGGCGGTCCGAACAGGTTCTTGCGGAACAGCGACTCGACGCGCTCCATTGCCTCGCGATCCTTGTCGGCAAAGGTCTCGCGGTGGGCGGCCAGCGCGAACCGCTCCTTTCGCTCAACCACTTGCCCGGCGCTGCGGAGGCGGGCCAGCAGCCCTTCGAGGACTTCCTTGGCCAGGTGCGTGGCCTCGATCAGCACTTCGAGGTCGGCTCCGGGGCTTGCCGGCGTTTCCTGGTGGAACTGTCGCAGGGCGCCGAGGATTCGCTCCTGGGCCTCCTGGGCGCGCTCGGCGTGGATGTAAAGTCCGGGCGCCAGCAGTCCTGCTTGCCCGGCGCCCGCGAGTTCCTTCAGGATCTCGCGCAGGCGCGCCATGGGCGTCTTGGATCGCAGCGCCAGGTCTGCTTCGGTCGCGGCCACGGACTCGGCCGTCCGCAGGCAGTACTCGACGAACGCCTTGGCGTCGCGGACAGCCCGCGCACGTTCCACAAGGTCCTGGTAGACCTCGGGCTGGTTCCGGTTCAGCCGCCGCGGGGTGGCCTCGATGATGATTCCTCCACCGACGGTTGCCGGCGGCGACGCCGTCCGCAAGATGAACCGGTCGCCCGGGCCGGCGATGACCGGCGAGTCGAGCCGCAACTGAACCAGGCACTCCTCGCCAGGCGCCGCCCGGTCCCCCTGCATCAGGTAACCGGTCCCGAGCACCTCGGACGTGCCGGTGTGGAACTTGATCTGGGCGGCATTCTTCAGGAAGAACTTCTCGTTCGGCAGCAGGCGCAGTTGGCATACGTACCAGTCGGCCGGTCTGAAGAAGCCCGGCACGGTCACCGTATCGCCGCGGTGAATGGTCTTGGGGTCCCAGTGCCGCACGTTGACGGCGGCACACTGGCCGGCCCGCGCGGCTTCGGCGTCGCGCCCGTAGACCTGGAGGCCGGTGATGCGGCCCGCAAGCCCCTGCGGCAGGAGCACGATCTCATCACCCAACGTCGCCGATCCCGTCTGCGGGATCCCCGTGACGACCGTCCCGTGGCCCTTGACCGAAAAGACCTTCTCGACGGGCAGGCGGAACACGCCTTCGGCCGTCTTCGGCTTGATCGACCGGACGAGGGCCTGGAGCGCCTTCATAAAGCCGTCGAACCCCTCGCCGGTGATGTTTGAGATGGGCAGGATGGGGGCGCCGTCCAGAAACGTGCCCCGCAGGAGCATCCCAATATCCTCCTGCACCTTGGCCAGCCGGTCGGGCGTGACCCGGTCGATTTTCGTCAGCGCCACGATGCCGTGCTGAATGCCAAGGAGTGTAAGGATGTCCAGGTGTTCCTTGGTCTGCGGCATGATGCCGTCGTCGGCCGCCACCACCAGGATGACGCCGTCCATGCCCGTGGCCCCGGCGACCATGGTCTTGATGAAGTGCTCGTGGCCGGGGACGTCGACGATGCCGACCTCGAGGTCGGCGATAACGCAGGGCGCGAACCCCAGTTCGATCGACATGCCGCGCTCGATCTCCTCCTTGAGGGTGTCGGTCTCGCACCCGGTCAGGAGTTTCACGAGGGCTGTCTTGCCGTGATCGATGTGGCCGGCTGTGCCAAGAGTGATGTTGATCTGTTGGGCGGGCATGTTTGTCACTCCCCGGACGCCAGGACGGCGGCGATGGCGTTCACCAGCGGCTGCTCGTCGCCCTCGAGGAGCGTCCGAGGGTCGAAGAGCACCCTGTCTTCCTGGATTCGCGCGAAGACGGGCGGCGCGCGGCGACGCAGGGCGGCCGCCAGGGCGTTGGGGGTCATCTTCGCCGTCGCGACGGACACCAGGCGCGTCGGAATGTCGCGGGTGGGCAGCGAGCCGCTGCCCATCTGGGAGGCGCCGTCGATCACCTTCACGTCGGCGGCGGGCGCCTGCCGGCCCAGGGCGCGGGCGATCCGCTCCGCCTGCTCGGCGATCTGCGGCAGGGGCCGGACCAGCATCTCAAGGGTCGGCACGTCGCGAAGGGCCTGCGCCTCGTCGAAGAAGAGGCCCAGCGTGGCTTCGAGGGCCGCCAGGGTCAGTTTGCCCACGCGCAGGATGCGGGCCAGGGGGTTCTTGCGGACCTTCTCGACCCAGGCGGCCCTGCCGAGGATAAGGCCGGCTTGGGAGCCGCCGATGAGTTTGTCGGCACTCGAGGTCACCAGGTCGGCCCCCTGGCGGATGGAGTCGGGCAGCGTGGGCTCATCGGTCATGCCGAACCGCGAGAGGTCCAGCAGGGCGCCGGCCCCGACGTCGTCGATCAGAACGAGGTTCCGCTCGTGGGCGATGCGCACGAGTTCCGCCAGGCCGACTTCGGCCGTGAAGCCGTAGATCCGGTAGTTGCTCGGATGAACGCGCAGGATGGCCGCCGTGTTCTCGGTGACGGCATTCTCGTAGTCGCGCGGGTGGGTCTTGTTCGTTGTGCCGACCTCCACCAGGCGGGCCGCGCTGGCGGCCATTACCTCGGGCAGGCGGAACGACCCGCCGATCTCCACCAGTTGTCCGCGCGAGACGATGACCTCCTTGCCCTTGGCGACGGTGTTGAGCACGATCATCGTTGCGGCGGCGTTGTTGTTGACGATCGTGGCCGCCTCGGCGCCCGTGAGTTGCTGAAGCATCCACTGGATCCGCTCGTCGCGCCGCGAGCGATTGCCCGTCTCCAGGTTGACCTGCAGCAGGGAGTATCCGGCGAGTTCACCGGCAATCTGGCGGAGGGCGGCGGCCGGGAGGGCGGCCCGCCCCAGGCCCGTGTGCAGGATGATGCCGGTCGCATTGATGGCGCGCCGGTAGTGGGTTGTCCACGCCTCGCGGATGCGCCGCACGGCCTGCCCGAGGATCCGGCCGCGGACCTCCTCGTCGGCGATGTCTTTCAGCGGCGCCGCCAGCAGGGCGGCGCGCGTCTCCTCGACGGCGGCGCGGACCGCGTCAACCACGATCTGCCGCGGAACGCCCGCCGCTGCCGCTTCCTTCAGCGCCGCATCTTGCAGGAGAACGTCGACGGAGGGGATCTTCCGAAGAATAGAGTCTTTCGACGGCTGCATGTGTCCTCCTTGCCGGCAGGCCGGCGGCCCGTGTCCCATTAGCCTACCACGCGGGCGGGCAAACGTCAAAAGCCTGCTTGACGTCCGGCAAGACTTGCACCGCGACGCGTTGTTGACGACAATCCTGAAGCAGACTATAGTGACCAAGTTACCCGTGCGGCACTGGTGCGGGCGCGCCTGTAGCTCAACTGGAGAGAGCAACGGCCTTCTAAGCCGTAGGTTCCAGGTTCGAGTCCTGGCAGGCGCGCCATTGTCAAGTGCCGACAAGTCTTGGCAAGTGGCGACATTTTCTAGGCGTTCCGCGAGTCTCCCGCCGCGGTCACCTGACGTCTCTTCTTGGCAGGTGATGACAAGTCATGGCGTACGGGGACGTTGGCGCGGTGAAAGGGCGCTGCGCGCTGCGCCACCGCAGGGGAGCATTCGCGCAGACCGCCGGCCGCGAAAGTGTTTGACACATCGGCAGCAATGGTTACAATCGCTATACACTTTCCTAAACGCCGGCCTCCGGCGGGGGGGATGCCATGTCCGTTCCAGTGCGCCTGGCTTTAGCGGTGCTTCTCTTCGTGGGTCCTGTCCGCGCCTTCGCCGACGAGGCCGCGGACACCTTCAACAGACTCTACGGAGATGACCTCAAGCGTGTGGCCGCCACGCCGTCGGCCGCCGACGACCTGGCCCTGGCCAAGCAACTCCTGGAGGCCGCCGAGAAGGTCACGAACCAGACGGCTTTCCTGACCCTCTTGTGCGAGAAAGCCCACGAACTCGCCATCAAGGATCCCACGGGGTACCCCACGGCCAAGGCGGCCCTGGAACTTCTTGCCGCGAACGTTCCCGAGAAGAAGGTGGAGTCGCTCCAGAAGGTTGCGGCCATGTACCAGCGTCCTTACGCCACGGGGCGTGGGGATGCCAAGGCCAAGGCAGGCGAGGCCTTGATTGATGCGCTCAAGGCCCTTGCGGACGCCCAGGCCGCCGCAGAGGATGTCGACGACGCCGGCGCCACGCTCAAGCAGGCGCTGACCGTGGCGACGACGATCAAGTTGGAATCCAAGGTCGCCATTCAGGCCAAACTCGCGGGGCTTGCGCCCCGGCACCAGGCCGAGAAACAGATCGCCGCCCTCAAGGCCAAACTGGAGAATGACCCCAAGGACGAGGCCGCGCGCAAGGACCTCGTGCGGCTGCATCTGGTGGAGATGGACAACCCCGCGGAGGCCGCGAAGTTCGTCGACGAGACCGTCGACGAGGCGACGCGGAAGTACGTGCCGGCCGCCACCAGATCAGTGGAGGAGGCGCCTGAGTTGGCATGCAACGAACTGGGCGACTGGTATCGCGGCCTCGCGGACCAGGCGACGGCGCCGACGAGCAAGGGCGCCATGCTTCAGCGTGCCAAGGCGTATTACGAGCGGTTCGTGGACCTGCACAAGGCTGATGACCTGGCCCGCGCCGGCGCCATCTTGATGCTCAAGAAGGTCGACGACGCCCTCGCGAGGCTGGGGCCGACCGCAGAGAACAGGCTCGGCGCTTCGAGCCTTACCTTGGACCTCGGCAAGGGCGTCACGATGAAACTGGTCCGCATCCGCCCCGGCAAGTTCATCATGGGGTCGCGGGATTCCGAGGAGGGGCGTAAGGGCGACGAAGGTCCGCAGCACGAGGTCACCCTCTCCAAGCCATTCTACATGGGCGTGATGGAAGTAACCCAGGCCCAGTACGAGGCGGTCATGGGCACGAATCCGAGCCACTTCAAGGGCGCGACGAATCCAGTGGAGATGGTTAACTGGAGCGATGCCACGGAGTTCTGCAAGAAACTCTCCGAGAAGGCCCGCCAGGCGGTCCGCCTGCCGACGGAAGCCGAATGGGAATACGCCTGCCGCGCGGGCAGCAAGACCAGGTTCTGTTTTGGCGATGCCGTTGAGGGCCTGGGGGACTATGCGTGGTATGCTGCCAACAGCGACAAGAAGACGCATCCCGTGGGCCAGAAAAAGCCGAACGCCTGCGGCCTCTACGACATGCACGGGAACGCGTGGGAATGGTGCGCGGATTGGTACGGAGATTATCCGAAGAGGGCGGTGACGGATCCCCAAGGCCCGGCTTCCGGTTCGGATAACATTTGCCGCGGCGGCGCCTGGGACGCCCGTCCGGCCAGCTGCCGCTCCGCGTGGCGGGGATACGCCCGCGACGCCAGGGCCAGTTACGGGTTTCGGGTGGCGGTGTCTGTTCCGGCCCCTGGACTTTGATCATTCTTCGCTCTTTGTTCTCTTACCCTTTGAGTCTTTCGTCTGTTGGGATTCCAAGGGCTGAAGCCCCTGGTTGCCCGCCGAAGGCGTGCCAGTCGTTCACGCGCGTTCCCGCGGATGGTCATGGACATGGGGCCGCCGCTCTTACGGGCGGCGTCTGCGCCGGGAGGCAGTGTTCTCAGCCCATTCCCAAAGGGACGTTTGGGAGTAACGCTCCTCAGAAGAGTCCGAGGAGGCGATGTTCTACGTTCCGGCGGCCGCCAAGGCCGCGACGTCGGACCGTGTGGCTCGATGGAGGGCAGGGCGTCAGTGGACCGCTTCTGGTCCACCAGTTGGACGTGGGCGTAGCGCCCAGCCCCTTGCCCTCGCCGACGCCTGTGGATTCCCTGCGGCGCTACTTGCCGGTGCGAATCCTCGTGAACCTCTCGGTCTGTTCCTTTATGGCCCGCTCGGTGGGCAGCCGTTCCATGGAACTGGCGCCGTAGAAGCCATCGACACCGTTGCAGTTGTTCAGGATGAACGCCGCGTCGGGCGGTTCGGCGATGGGCCCGCCGTGGCAGAGCACGATTACGTCCTTGCGGATGGACTTGGCCGCCGCAACGATCTCGTCGACGAGCGGCACGCACTGCTCGAGCGTCTTGGCCGTCTTGGCGCCGATGGAGCCCGAGGTGGTCAGCCCCACGTGGGCCACCAGGATGTCCGCGCCGGCTTGCGCCATCTCCCGGGCGTCCTGCGGCGTAAAGACGTACGGCGTGGTCACGAGGTCCATCCCGCGGGCCGTGCGGATCATCTCGACTTCCTTGCCGTAGCCCATGCCGGTTTCTTCGAGGTTGGCGCGGAAGGTGCCGTCAATCAGGCCCACCGTCGGGAAGTTCTGGACGCCGGCGAACCCGACCGCCTTGACTTGCTGGAGGAACCTGTCCATCAGGCGCATCGGGTCCGTGCCGCACACGCCCGCCAGCACCGGGGTCTTGCGAACCACAGGCAGGACCTCGCCTGCCATCTCGAGGACGATGGCGTTGGCGTCGCCGTACGGCATGAGGCCCGCCAGGGAGCCGTGGCCCGCCATGCGGAATCTGCCGGAGTTGTAGATGACGATGAGGTCGATGCCGCCGGCCTCTTCGCACTTGGCGCTGATGCCCGTGCCGGCACCGCCGCCGATGATCGGTTCGCCGCGGGAGATCTTCTCGCGGAACCGCTTGAGGATGCTCGCTCGGGTCTCGGCCATGGTCGGTATTCCTTATGCGGAAGGTTCATGCCGCTGGGTCCCCGCCGGTGTTCACGCCCTCGCCTTCATGCTGCCGAGCAAGGTCTCGGCGCAGCGCTGCGCGAACTCCGGCGCGTTGATGTCGCAGTCCATCTCGATGACCGGTATGTCGCGACGCAGGTTCTTCTTGAGCGCGGCGAACAGCGCCCGGTCGGCCTCGGGCCACCAGAATGCCTGGCCGTCGGTGTCGATCATGCTGAGGCCGCGCAGCGGGACCAGGACCGTGACCGGGGCGGTGCTCAAGTTCAGTTTCCCGGCGATGATCTCGCCCATCCGCCGGTTCTCCTCAGGCGTGGTGCGCATGAGTGTCACGTTCGGGTTGTGCGGGTAGAACCGGCGGCCCTTGAACTTCTCCGGCACGGTGTCCGGCGCCCCGAAGTTGACCATGTCGAGGCAGCCGGGCGTGACAATGGCGGGGACGCCATGCCTGGCGGCGGCCTCCAGGCGCGTCGGCCCGGCCGTGAAAACGCCGCCCACGACCTCGTCGGCCCATTCCGTCGTCGTGACGTCGAGCACGCCGGCAATCAGCCCGGCCTCAATGAGACTCTCCATCGTGTGGCCGCCCGCGCCGGTGCAGTGGAAGACCAGCACCTCGTAGCCCGCCGCTTCGACAATGGCCCTGGCGGCATTCACGCACGGCGTCGTGTTGCCGAACATCGAGGCGGCGATGACCGGCTTGTCCTTTCCCTGCGGCACCTGGGTCTCGACCATGCCCGAGATCGCCCCGGCGGCACGGGCAAACACCTCGCGGCTGATCCTGTTGATCCCGGCCACGTCCACGATGCTCGGGATCATGACGATGTCCTTGACGCCGACGTAACCGGAGACGTCGCTGCCGGCCACAGTCGAGACCATGACCTTCGGCACGCCCAGCGGGAGCGCCCGCATGGCGGCACACGCGACGAAGGTCCCGCCGCTCCCGCCCAAGGCGATCACGCCATCGAACTTCCCTTCGGCGTAGAGCCTCGGCAGGAGCGCCGCCGCCCCGCGGCTCATGGCGGCCACGGCTTCGCCGCGGTCCTTCTTCACGACGAGTGCCGCCAGATCCTCACCGGCGGCCCTCGCGACTTCCTCGCGGCGGATGTCCGGCCTGACGGACGGCGGTTCGAGGACGCCCACATCGATCAAGATCGTCCTGTGGCCCCGGGCCTCGATGCACTCCTTCACGAAGCCGTACTCGGCGCCCTTCGTGTCGAGCGCACCCAGGAGTGCGATCACCTTGGCCATGGGCTGTCCTTTCCCGGATAGGGCGCCGCTCAGGGTTCCACGGGCGGCTCGATCTTGACGCCCTTCATTCGGCGCAACTCGGCCTCCGGCCCGGGCGGCGCATAGATGGCAAGGATGCGCATCGGTTCCGTGCCGAGGTTGACGGTCGAGTGGTAGGCGTCGGGAGGGATGTGGACCAGGACGCCTGGGCCGATCACCTGCTCGCGCGACTCGCCGGCGACCTCAACCACCTGCCGGCCGCTGCCGGTCAGCACGAACAGGATTTCCTCGCACCCGGGGTGGTTGTGCCGCGTGTGCCCCTTGCCGGGCTCGAGTTGAACGATACCGGCGCTGAACCTCTCGGCGGCCGTGACGCGCGGCTCCGAGAGCCACCAGAGCCTGCCCCAGTCGAAGACCTGGGCCTCGACGTTGCATTCCTTCACGTACGTGCGGTTCGACTTGCTTCGGGCCACTAGACACCTCGTTTCTTCTGGGCGATCCGGTCGGGCACCCTCTCGTCTGGTGTCGCCAAAGCACCCGGTCCCTGCTGATTCTAGCGTCCTTGCATCTTGGTACAAGCGTCCTTCGGCGGGAGCATTCCACTTCATCACGCAAAGGAGAACGGGAAAGAGCCGCTCCCCGGGATCTGCTTGACCCAGTCGGCTTTCTTCGTCAGTTCGTCGGGCGTCATGGCCCCTACCCCAGCGCGCCAGACCTCGGCTCTTCCGCCGAGGGCTTGATTGTGCCATTTGCGCTGAAGACGTACATCGTTGGGAGAGCTAAGGCAACCCTTCCGCGAATCGCTCCCGACTTGGGGTGCGCGCCATGCAGGCTGCGGCTCAGCCTCGTCCCTCGAAGCCACTCGCCGCACCGCAAGAGGTCACATCGGAGGCTGAGGGGGGCTTCCACGACTTGGTCTTCTACGTCCAGAAGTACAAGGGATTGCCCGATGGCTCGCAGAGCATCCGTGGTTCGGGCACTCACAAGGGGCGTCAGCTTGGTTTGGAGGTCATACTCGGCCCGACTTGGCAGGCTGGTTCGCTTGGCAAGGACGTTCCACTTGTGAGTTATCGCGGGATCGTGAGATATCGTTCGACCGGGGCTGACAGTGACGCGTTGGTTCAGGTTCTCGACGAAGTGTACGGCACCAAACTGGCTCCGAAGGCGATGGGCATCGAGACGCGATTCACAGGTATTTCACTCGGCGGCGACCCTCGCGACCTCGCCAAGGGGCCAGTCAAGATTAGGCTGTTCTTCGAGTCAGGCGGGGAGGACGATTATGCAGTGCTATACACCAACATCGATTTGGCAGCACGCAGGCTCGAAGTTCACGAGAACGATGAGGGCTACCGTTCACAGGTCATCAAAGCATTGCGGGCAAGGCCAGCCGAGAGCGGCGAAGCGGAGTAATTTCTAAAAGAACCATTGCATCTCCGACTATTCCTGGTATAATAATCCGAGAAGTAAGATTGACGTTCCTTTGAAAAGACTTTCCGTGCTTCGCTTGCGGGGCCTGCTCGCAGGCGGAATTTGCCACAGAGGGAAGGGGAAGCAGACCATGGATGCCATCTTTCAGAGAGACCAGACGAGCGGCGCTGGCCAGGCCGAACCCGGTCAGGCGAACACGCGATGCGATCTTCGCATTCTGAACGCCATCCGGCAGATCATCCGGGCGGCGGACATCGACTCGCGGAAACTGGCGGCCGAACACCAGATCACCGCGCCGCAGTTGATGTGCCTGATGGCCGTGGTCGAGAAGGGGTCAGTCACCGCCGCCGACATTGCCAAGCGGATTCACCTCAGCCCCAGCACTCTGGTCGGGGTTCTGGACCGGCTTGAGGGCAAGGGACTCGTCAAGCGGGACCGCAACTCGCAGGATCGGCGCGAGGTGGCGGTTACTCCCACGGACGAAGGCCGGGCGCTGGTGGCGAAAACGCCGTTCCCGTTGCAGCGCTCTCTGGACAGGGCGCTGAGGCAACTCTCTGAGCAGGAACAGGAGCAGATAGCCGCCGGCATGAATCGCCTGGTGGACCTGATGGGTGCAGGCGGAATTGAACCGATCCCGATGCTGGAGATCATCGCCGCCCACAAGCATCAGAAATGCGGCGCCCGGATGCCCTGAGCGGGTCGGCGCGTGCAGCCGTCAAGTCGCCGTTGGGAAGGAAGGGGCCATGGTTACGCCAACGAACGAGCGGCCCGACACCCCGAACGCATCAGAGCGGGGCGCCCCCGCGCCGCTCAACGAGAAGGCACGGCGTCTACTCCAGGAGGCCGTGGCTGCCCTCGACAAGGGGGCGCGGGAGGAAGCCGTCCGGTTGTTCCTCCAGGGCGCTGCACATGGCCTTATTCCGGAAGATCCCCACCTGGCGCAAACCCTCGCCGAGGCGATCGGCAAGGAGGCGGCAACCCGCTTGATTGAGGCCCTGGCTGTTCAACCATGCTTCTACTGCAACCGCGGACACGACGTGTGCGAGGCCTGCGGAGGAAGCGGACGCTCCGCGGTCTTCGGAATCTGTGATCGGTGCCTTGGCCTGGGTCAGGCGTTCTGCGATTTCTGCAACGGGTCCGGGTGGACGGCGATCGATTTCGTTCCCGCGGGACTCCGGCGTGCGGTGGTTCTCGCGCGGGTGCGCTTGGCGATAGCGAAGATCAAGGGGCTGATCGAGCAGCCGTTGCCCGCCGCTGATTCGGCGGATCTCCGCCAAACAGGTCACGCATGCGCGGCCTTGCTGGTGGCCCTGAACCGCAACATGGGTGTGCTTGAGAATGCGGTGATTGCCCTGAAGGAGTCGATTCCGGCCGCGTTCGTCACTCCTGAAACGACCGCGAAGGTCACGGAGACGTGCACTCGCGCGGCACCGCTGCTGGATAAGCGGATGAGGCAAGTCCTGGGCGTCATGGCCGAGGTCGCCCGGCGGCAGGGGCTCAACGCCTCGACGGAGGAAGGGCGCGAACTGACCAGGCACGCCGCAGGATTCTACGAGCGCCTCGCGAGCGACTCCTTTGGGCTGACCAAACTCGAGCATCCCTTCGTCCACCGTGCCACGTCGGGCGGCGGAAGAACGCCAGAGCGGTGAGGCCCTGCTGCGGAAGGAGCCCGACCCGAGGGAACGGTCATGCGCTGACAATCCCGATCGGCGGCCGGTTCTTCCATGCCCCGCGCGTGAAGTCCGGGAACGCCACCGGCGCGCTGCCTTGGCTCACCGATGCCACGCTGAGGGGGAAGACGCTGGACCACGCGGCAGCATCGTACACCGTCATATCCAGTTCCGTGCCGGTGAGAAGACATTGGACCAGCCGCCAGTTCATGAGGTAATCCATCCCGCCGTGGCCGCCGGACTTGAGGGCCTTCTCCTTGAGTTGTTTCCAGAGGGGGTGGCCGTATCTCTGGAAGTACGGCGTCAGGTCCGTCTCCCAGGCATCGGCCTTGCCCTTCAGGTGCAGGCGAGGCGGATAGTCGCAGAACGTCCCTTCGGTGCCGCAGATCATGTTGATGCGGCTGTACGGCCGGGGCGTGGTGATGTCAAACTGAAGCACGATCGTTCGGCCGAGGGCGGTCTTCACGAGCGTGGTGTTCATGTCGCCGCACATAAACCTCTCGCGGCGGCGCGGATCGTCGGCCGGCAGTTTGTCGCGCAGCAGGCTCAGAGAGCGTTCCGGCGAACTCATGGAAACGAGGCGGTCGAACCGGTCTCCTCCGTGGATGCCCATGTACTGGGCGATGGGCCCGAGGCCGTGGGTGGGATAGAGGTTGCCGTTCATCAGGGCGAGGTATCGCCGCCGCCAGACGGCCGCGCTTTCCTGGCTGATGAGGAAGTCCGCCAGGTTGTGAAGATAGCCGGCCTCGCCGTGGGTCAACTCGCCCAGCACTCCCTGGCGGACCATGCCGAGCACAAGCATCTCTATTTCGCCATAGCAGCAATTTTCCAGCATCATGCAGTGGCGCCGGGTCTGTTCCGCAGCGTCCACCAGTTGCCAGCATTCGTCGAGGGTGACCGCGGCCGGCACTTCGACGGCGGCGTGCTTCCCGCGCGTCATCGCTGCCAAGGCCATGGGCACGTGCCACTCCCACGGCGTGGCGATGTACACGAGGTCCATATCGTCTCGCTTGCAGAGGTTCTCGAAATCCGTCTCGTTCTTCGAGAAGCCGGCCGGCTCCGGCTGCCCCTTGTCCTTGACGCGGCGGCGCGCCGCGTCGACGCGGGCCGCTATTACGTCGCAGACCGCTTTGATCTCGACGTTGTCGATATCCAGCAGATTGCCGAGGAGGGCCGAGCCGCGGCCCCCGATGCCTATGATCCCGACGCGGACCTTGCCGAGCGGAGGGTGCTTGAGGCCGAATGCGCTTTTCTGCCCGGGCTTCCGCGGCGGCGGTTCGGGTACCGGGGACGCCTGCGCAAGGAGGCGGGGAAGGACCGCTTCGGCGCCCGAAACGGCCATCAGGCCCATAAGTCGGCGGCGGGATAGCGGCGAGGAATCCGATGGCGTCATGAGGCATCTCCCGACACTGATCTCAGAGGCGTCTCGCCTGTCGAGCCCGGATTGGCCGCCAGCGAGACGCCCCGTGCCAGTAGGGTCCTGGCCCGGCGCAGATTCCCGAAGCACGGCCCGGACAAGCCGGCCGTGGCATCCGGCAATCCAGAGCGGCCGAGGCCCTCCGGAAGCGCCGCCGCGCGTCAGGCCTCCTCGATCACCGTCAGGTTGAGGGCCTTGGCGAGATCCTGGATCGGCCCCTTAAGGTCGCCGAAGAACGTCACCCGGTGCCAGCCCCACTGGTCCCAACAGGTGAAGAGTTTGTCGATGTCGCCCTTGGGCTCGGCGGCTAGTTTCGTGCGGCAGGCCTTGTCCTCGTCGATGTTGTCGACCGTCTTGGCCTGGTGAAGGATCAGGCGTCTCTCGCCCGGCTTCATCTCGACCGTTGTGGTCAGATACCCGAGCGGCATGAGCGACCGCATGGAAGCGCCCTTTCGGTCCTCGCTGTGGCTGCGGATGTGGCAGGGGTTGGTCTTCCCGTCGGGGCCGAAGACCCTGGTCGGCGCGACGCAGTGGGCGTAGATGATCTGGTTCTTCGAGGTGTCGATGACCGGGTCGGAGATGAAGCCGGGGCGACCCGTGAGGGCGCCGATAACCAGCATCGTAATGGTCGACGGGAGGTCGCCTTCGCAGGCGCCGACGAGGCCGTCGTTATTGAACTGGCAGAAACCGAGGCAGGGGTAGGCCTTGAGGTGGCCGCCGTAGAAGCCGCCAAGGCAGTTGATGGTGATGGCCTGGGCGTTGTGTCGCTGCATGACCTCGCGCATGGCCACGTACATGGCGCCGGAGTTCTCGATGTCCTCGCGCGAGGGTTCGATGACCTTCTCGGCTTCCTTCGTCCAGCGGTCGGCCCACTTACGGGCCTCGTCGCGGTCGGCTTTTTGGTGGGCCTCGTGAAGTTCCTTGAAGTCGAGGGGGACGACCTTGGCGCCGAAGACCTCGTCGATGGCCTTGCCGATCCCGGGCATACCCCAGCCGCCGCCCACGGCCAGGATGGTCGAGGAACGCAGTTTCCTGAGACACTTGTCGATGGGAACGGTCTTCACGGTGTCGGCGGCACAGGCCATGTCGCCGGCGGGCTTGGTGCCCTTCTTGCGCGTCTCGGTGCAGGCGGTCACGAACGCATCGGCCGAGCCGCCGGGTGCCTTCAGCAACGGGAAGCACCGGGCCGCTTCGACCACGTCCTGCAATCGCGAGGACGAGATGCCGGCGACCTTCTGTCCTGCTCGCCGCGCCGCCGCGTAGGCGATTAGAAACTCGCCGGAGCCCCCGTAGAGGTCGTCGACAAAAAGCGTCGGCCGGCCCGTGGCGGCAATGGTTTGAGGCGCCCCCGTCCAGATGCCGACCATGTACACGAGGTACCCGTCGACCTCCTTGTCACCCTCGAGGACCTTCTTGGCCTCGCCCGCGTTCATGACCGTGACGGGCAGGAACTCGACGTCCGGACACGCCTGGGCCAGTTTCCCGGCCAGTTCCTTCTTGCGGCGATCGTAATCGTAACCGATGTTGGGCCACGTTGGGCCAGTCGACGGGGTGTGGGTGAAGACGAGCCGCACCTTGGCCTTCGCCCCGGCCTCCCCCCCGGCGGCCTGGTCGGCCAGCGAAGCCAGGCTGCTGGCGCCCGCCGCCGCAGCGGCACACCCCGCCAAAAACCGGCGGCGGTTGAGCCGACACCCACCACAACCTCTCCCGACTTCCTGCTGGACCTGTGCCATGTTCGTGCCCTCCTCCAAAGAACTCCCGGCGAAGCCTGTCCTGCCACGTGCCTGTCTAAAGGAATACCCTCAGAGCACTCCGGATGCAAGGGGGTTTGCGGCGGTTTGCCTGTGATCTTCCGCTCTTGCTTGTAAGTTCTTGCGGCGCATAGGGTTACGTCAACTCCCCGCGCCCGGCGCCAGGCGTATCGCCTTTGACCGGGGGCAGTTTCTAATGTATAGTATCTTGTGCACCCGAGGGCCCGCAAGTGCGATGAGGGGAGCCGATGCGCCGCTGCGCGCGCCGTTGGACAGTCCGGATAGCGAGCCGGTGTTTGCGCCTGCTGCTCACGATGTGGCGTGCGGCGGCGGCCGCGGCGATCGCATGCGCCTGGCCGGCGCTCGGCGCCGGCCGGGCTTCGGCGGAGGACGTCTCGGCGCCGGTCATCCTCCAGTATTTCGAGAGCACCTACCGCACGATCGAGAAGCGCGCCCCAGACATCTTCAACGCAGGATATGGCGCCATCTATACTCCCCCTCCTGGCAGGGCGGACCAGGGCAACTTCTCGGTCGGCTACGACCCGTACGACCGGTTTGACCTGGGCAAGTCGGGCAACCCCACGCTTTACGGAACGCAGGCCGGCCTGAAGACGCTGGTGGGCGAGATCCACAAGTTCGGCGACCACTACATCGACTTCGTCATCAACCACAACGGGTACTCGAACCTGGGCACGCCGGGCTTCCTCCAGGCCGGCGGGTACCCGGGCATGTTCCTGGCGGACCCGCTGGCCGCGTCCCGGCCGGGGGTGTACCCGGACGGCGATTTCAACTCGGCCTTCGCCTGGGGCGACATCCGGGGGCGCCTGGCGGGCCTGATCGACATCGACCACGGCACCAACATCACCGCCGTGCGCAATCCCGTGCCCGGCTTCAACAATAATATCCCTGCTGGCACGGTCCCGGCGTACGGCCGCCTGGCGAACGTTCCCGACGAGACCAATCGGCGCTTCTACCCGGATCGGCAGTTGCAGCCCATCCTCGTGTATGATCCGCACACGGGCGAGCAGAACATCGCCGTCTACCCCTTTAACCGCGCCAACCCGATGGCGGGCGACCCGGTGGAGGAGAACGTGACGGGTTACCTGATGCGTAACGCCCAGTGGCTCGTGCAGGCCATCGGCGTTGACGGGTTCCGCATCGACGCCGCCAAGCACGTGGAAGGGTTCTCGCTCGATTACTTCGACCGGGCGGTTTACCGCGCGAGTTTCCGGACGCTACTGAACGGGCAGCAGAAGCAGGTCTTTTCGTGGTGCGAGACGTACGACGGGAACCCCGACTACCTCCAGACGTTCGTGCAGAAGACCATCAACCCGAACGATCCGGGTCGGATCGGCGGCAACCGCGATACGCTGGACTTCCCGCTGTACTTCGCACTGCGCGACAACCTGACGTCGAACGGCTACCAGAACAACTGGTACAACGTGCGCAGCGCGAGCCTCGACCTGCACGACGACGGCCTGCACAACGGGTCGCAGGGGGTGATGTTCGCCCAGAGCCACGACGATGCCGGGCCGGCCCTCGGCAACGTGGCCAACGCCTACGTGCTGATGCATCCGGGCAACGCGGTGGTCTATTTCAATGCCCGCGAGTTCGGCACGAACCGCGACTTCCCGAAAGACGGGCGGGGCGACGCCCTCGGCGGCATGTGGGGCAACGCCATCCCCGGCCTCGTGGACATCCGCAACCGCTGGGGGCGCGGCAACTACGTCGAGCGCTGGATCGAGAAGGAACTCTTTGCGTTCGAGCGGTCCGGGTCGTGCCTGGTGCTCCTCTCGAACCGCAGCGACTCGGGGTTCGACAGCCGGACGCTCCTGACGAACTTCGCGCCGGGAACCCGCCTCATTGAACTCACGGGCAATGCCACGAATGCATGGACGGACCCCTACAACGACATTCCCGACATGCTGGTCGTCAACGCCGACCATACGGTCAACGTCCGGTTCCTGCGCAACGCCTCGGGCGACACCGGGCACAATGACGGCCACTTCACGGGCAACGGTTACCTGATCTACGGCTTGGCCGCGCCTCAAGGGGCGCTGGCGCTGACGAACGTGGCACAGACGCTGGCGGGCACGGTGCCGTCGAACTCGGGAAGCCCGGACGCCGTGGCCTACGCCAATGCGACGACACGCCTGTCGGACGTCCGCGTGGTCAAGGCCGAAACGTTCCAGGCGGCGTTGCACACCGGTGCGGTCAGCCTCCTGGGGACGTTCCGCGAGCGGGAGGCCGACGGCGACAACGCGCTCCTGATGTTGGACGGGGGCATGGACCTCAACGGCAACGGCCGCGTCGACTACGTCGAGCCTGGCACGCCCTCTTACGGGTTCGAGGAATTCGGCGGCACGAAGAGCCCGGGCTGGTTCAATGCCGACGGCAGCGGCACGTACATTCAGACCATCGATGCCACGAAACTGTCGGAAGGGATGCACTACCTGACGGCGCGGGCGCTGCGGCACCGGGAAGACGGCGGTCCGGCCGTTTTCACGGACTTCAAGGAGGCGGTCTACGTGGATCGCCTGAGGCCTGTGTCGGGTATCGTGAGTTTCAGCCCGTGCCAGGCCGGGATCAATGAGAACCGCGACCTGGTGATCCGGTCGCTGGACCTGACCGCGGACAACGTTCACGTGCTGCTGGACCTGCCGGCCGCCCTGACGGATGCCCAGGTGCTGGCGATGGTCGGCGCCGGGAGCCGGAGCGAGAGCATCGACCGGGACCTCTTCAAGAACTACTTCTCGGGGTTGAGCCACGGCAACCACGTGGCGACCGTGGTCACGTTCGAGATGACAGGCACGTGGAACGTCCAGCGGTTCCCCGGCCTCTGGACGGACACGATCTTCGGCGCGGGCGTTGGGGACCTGGACTTCGACGGGCTGATCGAGGCCGATGATATCGCCCTGCTGGGGGATGTGTGGCGGAGCGGAAACACGCAGTTCAATCCCGCCGCCGATTTGAGCGGCGACGGACTTGTGACGGCCGATGACGTGACCCTCCTCGGCGGCCGGCTGACCGAGGTGGGGGCCGATGCCGCCACCATGCAGGCCTACCAGGATCTCGTGGCCAGCCTTCCGGAGCCGGCCACGCTGGCGATGCTGGCGGGGGGCCTTCTCTGGCTGACCCGCCGAAGGAACGGGCGCCGGCAGCGAGTCTGATGCGGCCGGCGGCCTGAACACGATTCGGCCTGCCGTCTTCTACGCCGCGGGCGCGGGAACAATCCCCAGGGTCTCCCTGCATTTTCCCTTCGGCCTGAGTGCAATCCTGCTGCGCGATTGTTAAAGTTGCGCTAAAAGCCGCCGCCGTCCGAGGTGATGTCTTGAGGCACGGCGCCCAATCGCTTAGTATGGACGTAGGGGAACGGGTTCAAGCGTGCGGCGGGCGGAGGCCGTGGGCCGCCCGACCTCGGCCGGGCGCAGGGTCCGGCGATGGGGACGATGGCATGAAATGGATGCTCGTGGCCTACGTGGCGATCGTAGGACTGGTGGTGCTCAGCATCGTCTGGGGAGGGCATCGCCAAGAGGCCGTGGACGTGGTCGGCTCCACGTCGATTGAGCCTTTCGCGGAGATGCTGGCGCAGGAGTTCTCGCGCCGGCACCCGGAATGCCCCGTGGATGTCCAGGGCGGCGGCTCGACGGCCGGTTTGCAGGCCGCGGCCAACGGCATCGCCGACATCGGCATGTGCTCGCGGGCATTGAAGAAGGAAGAGGCCGAGGTCTTCACTGCCGTCACGATCGCGCGCGACGGCCTGGCCATCGTGGTCCATCCGACGAACCCTATCGAGGACCTGACGCGAGACCAGATTAAGTCGATCTTCACGGGCCAGGTGCAGAACTGGAAAGAGGTTGGCGGTGACGACCGCGAAGTCCGCCTCATCAGCCGCGAGGAGGGCTCGGGCACCCGCGAAGCCTTCATGAAGATGGTGATGGGCAATGCCCGCGTGTCGCGCCGGGCCCTGACGCAGGAATCGAACGGGGCCGTCAAGGAACTCGTGAAGCATGACCCGAGCGCCGTCGGCTACATGTCGCTGGGCTTGGTGGGCGGGGAACTCAAGGCCCTGCGCGTCGGCGGCGCGGCGGCCACGGCCGAGGACGTGCGGGACGGCAAGTACCCCCTGGTGCGGCCGTTCCTGTTTGTGACGAAGGGGCCGCCATCGGAGAGGGCGAAGGCCTTCATCGACTGCGTCCTGTCGCCCGAGGCCCAGCAGATGCTGGAGACAGAAGGGCTGGTGGGGGCGAAATGAGACTTGAGCGTGTGATCGCCGTGGTCCTGACGATCCTGGCGCTTTCGGCCATCTCGAGCCTGGCGCTGATTACGGCGTTCATCTTCAAAGAGGGTCTGCCGATCATCTTCCGGGTCGGCCTGCGCGAGTTCGTCCTCTCGAGCGACTGGTACCCGGGGGAAGGCCAGTTCGGGATCTTCCCGTTCATCGTTGGCTCGTTGGCCGTGACGGCGGGAGCGATGGTGATCGGGGTGGTATTCGGCCTGGGCTGCGCGGTGCTCCTGACGCAGTTCTGTCCGCCGGCGGCGGTGGGCATCATCAAGCCGAGCATCGAACTGCTGGCCGGCATCCCCTCGGTGGTCTATGGGTTCATCGGGGTGGTCATCCTGGTGCCCCTGATCCGGGACTACCTGGGGGGGCCCGGCCTGTCGGTGCTGGCCTCGTCGATCGTGCTGGGGATCATGGTCCTGCCGACCGTGACGAGCATCTCGGTCGACGCGCTCCAGGCGGTGCCGCGGACCTACCGCGAGGGTTCCATTGCGCTCGGGGCTACCGAGTGGCAGACGACGCACCGGGTGGTCCTCAAGGCGGCCCGGTCGGGCATTGTTGCGGCGGTCATCCTGGGGATGGGCAGGGCGGTCGGCGAGACCATGGCGGTCATCATGGTGGCCGGGAACACCCTGGAGTTGCCGCACAGTATCCTCGACCCCGTGCGGACCCTGACGAGCAACATCGCCCTGGAGATGGGGTATGCGGCCGGGGACCATCGCCGGGCCCTCTTTGCGACCGGCGTGGTGCTGTTCGTCATCATCATGATCCTGAACTCGATTGCCTTGGCGGTGTCGCGCCAGCGGTCCAGGAGGGTGCAGGCCCGATGAGGTTATCCCCGGTCTTGAGCCAACGGGCGGCGCTGGGCGTCATGTGGCTCCTGACGGCCCTGGCGCTGGGGGCGCTTCTTTTCATCATCGCGTTCATCCTGGCCAACGGGCTGCCGCACGTGACGTGGGAGTTCTTGACGAAGTCGTCGGAGTCCATGGGCCGCAAGGGCGGCGTGCTGTCCATGATCGTCGGCACGGCGTGGGTGACGGGCCTGGCGGTGCTGATCGCGGCCCCGGTCGGTGTGGCCACGGCCATCTACCTGACGGAGTATACGCGGGAGGGCCGCCTGACGGCGATCATCCGGTTCGGCGCGGACTGCCTGGCCGGCATCCCCTCAATCATCTTCGGCCTGTTCGGGTTCGTCTTCTTTGTGATCACGCTGGGGTGGGGTTTCTCGGTCCTGGCGGGGGCGATGACGCTGGCGATCATGGTCCTGCCGACGATCATCCGGACGAGCGAGGAGGCCATCCGCGCCGTGCCCAGGTCTTACCGCGAGGTGAGTTACGGCCTGGGGAGCACCCGCTGGCAGATGGTGACGCGGGTGGTGCTGCGGTCGGCCCTGCCGGGCATCTCGACGGGCATCGTGCTGTCGGTGGGCCGGAGCATCAGCGAGACGGCCGCCGTGATGCTGACGGCAGGGTCGTCCCTGGGATTTCCCCGCACGGTCTTCGATTCGACGCGGACGCTGGCCCTCCACTTCTACATCCTTTCGCGGGAAGGGATCTCGATGCCCAACGCCTACGCGACGGCGTCGACGCTGATTGTGGCGATCCTGGCGATCAACATGGTCGCGTACTGGCTCATGAGACGGTTCGTGGCGAGGGTGAGTTAGGCCATGGCAGAGGCGAACCGGGAGAACGGCGACGTTAAGAAAGCGGTCGAGCAACTCATGCACCGCCAGCCCGTCTCGGCGCCGGGGGGGTGCCCCGCCGACAGGTCGACGAAGATGCGGGTCGAGGATTTCAGCGCGTCGTTCGACGGCCGGCCGGTCCTGCGGCACATCAGCCTCGAGATCTGTGCGTGCGAGCGCCTGGCGATCATCGGGCCGGCCTCGGGCGGCAAGACGACGTTCCTGAGGAGCCTGAACCGGCTGAACGACCTGAGCCCGAGTTTCTCGAAGACCGGCCGCATCCTGCTGGACGGCAAGGACATCTACGGCCCCGGCGTCGACGTGGCGGCCCTGAGGCGGCGCGTCGGCATGGTCTACGCGGTGCCGATCCCGTTGCCGTGGACGGTTTACGAGAACATCGCCTACGGGCCGCGCCTGGCGGGGGTCGCGGGCCGCGACCGGCTCGATCAGATCGTGGAAGGGGCACTGAAGAGCGCGTTTCTGTGGGAAGAGGTCAAGGACCGCTTGAGGGACCTGGCGTCGAACCTCTCGGGCGGCCAGCAGCAGCGCCTGTGCGTGGCCAGGGTGCTGGCCCTGGAGCCGGAGGTCCTGCTGCTGGACGAGCCCTGCTCGGGCCTGGACCCGATTTCGACGGCCAAGATCGAAGACGCGCTCGGGGAACTCAAGGCGAAGTACTCGATCGTCCTGGTGACGAACAACACGAAGCAGGCGGCCCGCGCATCGGACCGGACGGCCTTCTTCCTCATGGGCGAACTCGTGGAGATCGGAGGCACGGCGCAGGTGTTCACGAATCCGAAACATCGCCGGACCGGCGACTACATCACCGGGCATTTCGGGTAGGACGGGCGGCCGATGGCGCCGAAGATCCAGGCCAAGGCGTTGGACTTCTGGTACGGCAAGTTCCAGGCCCTCATCAAAATCAATATCTCCATCCGTCCGCGGACGATCACGGCCATCATCGGGCCGTCGGGCTGCGGCAAGTCGACGCTCCTGCGGTGCTTCAACCGGCTGAACGAACTGATCGGCGGCGTGCGGACCAGCGGCCAGATCCTGCTCGACGGCCAGGACATCTACGGGCCGGGTTTTCCGCTGACGCGCCTGCGGAAGCGAGTGGGCATGGTGTTCCAGCGGCCCAACCCATTTCCGCTGTCAGTGTTCGAGAACGTGGCGTACGGGCTGCGGGTGCACGGGAGGCGGGCCGGGGCGGCGGACCTGGAAGCCTCCGTGGAGGCCAGCCTGCGGGCCACGGCCCTCTGGGACGCCTTAAAGGACAAACTCCACGGCCCGGCGCTGGAACTGGCGCCGGAGCAGCAGCAGCGCCTGTGCATCTCGCGGCTGGTGGCGGTCGAGCCCGAAGTGCTCCTGATGGACGAACCGTGTTCGGCCCTGGATCCGATTGCCACGGAGCACATCGAGGAACTGATGCGAGGGCTGGCGGAGAAGTACACCATCATCATCGTGACGCACAACATGCAGCAGGCGGCACGGGTTTCAAAGGAGACGGGGTTCATGCTCCTCGGAGAACTCGTCGAGTTTGGCCCGACGGCGCGCCTTTTCACGAATCCGTCGGACAAGCGGACCGAGGATTACGTCACGGGGCGTTACGGGTAATCGGAGGCGCGGCCGGGGGCCGCGGCTGCCGGAGGAGGGCCTGGCCGTCTCGTGCGGCGGCGCGGCCATATCTCTGTACGGGGCAGGGGAACCTTTCAAGGGAGGGCGGACATGGACACGCAGCCCAGGAGGTTCGACAAGGAACTCGACGAACTCAAGAAGAAACTCATCCACATGGCGGCGCTGGCGGAGACGATGATCGACAAGACCGTCAGCGAACTGGTGCGCCGCGAAGAGCAACTGGCCCGGAAGGTCCCCGAGTACGAGGAGGAACTCAATCGGCTTCAGATGGAGATTGACGAGGAGGCCATGCGGCTCCTGGCGACCCGCCAACCGGTGGCCAGCGACCTGCGGTTCATCGTGGCCGCCACGAAGATCAACGGGGACCTGGAGCGGATCGGCGACCTGGCGATCAACATCACCGAGAACGTTCACATCCTGGCCGGGCAGCCGCCGCTGAAGCCGCTGATCGACATCCCCAGGATGGCCGACCTGGCCCGGAAGATGGTCCGCGAGAGCCTGGAGGCGTTCGTCGGGGACGACGCGCTCCTGGCCCAGTCTGTGATCATGACGGACGACCAGGTGGATGCCCTCAAGGACCAGATCCTGCGGGAATTGCTGACCTACATGATGGCCGACCCGCGGACGATCGAGCGGGGGCTGGCGCTGATCCTGGTGTCCAGGCACCTGGAGCGGATTGCCGACCACGCGACGAACATCGCCGAGGACGTGATCTACATGATCCAGGGGCGCGACGTGCGCCATCCGCTAACGCCGAAGGAAAGACCGCCGGACCTGGATGTGTGACGCCCGGCCCCGGTCTCTCGCCGTCGCGGCCAAGAAAGAAGGCCGCCCCCGAAGGGGCGGCCTTTGCTGCTGTTCGGGCGACCGCCGATGAGGGCGGCCGCAGAGGTTACTGCGGACGGCGCCGACGGACCAGCATCAGCAGGCCGCCCAGGCCAAGCAGCGCCAGTGTGGCCGGCTCGGGCACGGCCGACGCGCCGCTGCCGATGGCACCGATAACATCGCCACCGCTCATCGGGGCGCCCTTGCCGGGCTTCCAGCCGGCGCCGTAGTTGAGGGCCATGAGGGTGATGTCGTTATCGTCGACCAGGCCGTCGTACTTAGCGACATCGCCCATCTGCCAGTTGGCCGGGCCGGCGGGCTTGCCGGGCTTCCAGCCGATGCCGTAGTCCAGCACCATGATGGTGACGTCCTTGTCGTCGACCAGGCCGTCGAGGTTGACGTCGCCGGCGTAGGTCGTCTTCACGAGGACGGAACTGAGCGCCACCGGCACCTTGTCACTGGCCGTGCCGAACCAGTTCTGCTCCGGGTCGCCCTCAGGCTTGTCGTTGTACTTGGTGAGCAGCGTCGCGTTGTCGGCATAGCCGATGGCGTACCTGTTGGGATCCAAGCCGCCGCCTGCCTGGAGGTTGCTGCTGGTGATGCCCGGCTGGTCCCACGCCTTGTTGTTGCACGACGCCGCGATCCACCTCTGGACGTCGGCTAACGGGTTGGCCGCGCCGCTGTAGTCGATGGCCAGCGCCCCGTTGGTGATGTCGAGCGTGGCCGTGGGGCTGCCGGCGGCGTTCTGGGCCAGGACCAGGGCCCTGGTCGTGCTCGTGGAATGATCGGTGCCGATGACCATCATGCCCTGCACGTCGACCTTGTTGAGGCCGCGGAACGCCTTGGCCTTGAGCGTGGCGCCGGCGTCTACTGTAACTATGCCGTTCATGGTCTCAGTCCGGAACCGGCTTACCGGGATCGTGGTGAAATCGGCGCCACCATTCTCGAAACTGTTGCGTCCCTGTGTGTCGTAGCCGAGGCCGATCTGGCGGGTGCCGAACAGCACGCCGCCCTGGTCATCGCCACCGACGCCGCCACCGCCCTGGCCGAACCGGGCCTCGAAGTTGTGCCAGCCTGCGGAGAGGTCTTTGGTGGCCAGGGTCGGGTTGGCCCAATTGGTGTCAATCAGCCACACAACGCCATCTATCGTCAGCAGAACGTTGTCATCGAAGTTCTCGGCGAAGGAGACGTTTCCGCCGTCCCAGTAGAACTCGCCCTTGTAGACCCAGGTGTTATTGCTCGTCCACGGTCCCTGGTTCTCGCCGCCGTAGGGCACATCCATGGCGGAGATGCCCTCGGGATGATAGGTCATGGCCGGGTAATTGGTCGTGTCCCACGCGTTGCCGTCGATGCGGCCGGCACTCAAGCCCGGGACGTACGCCAAAGGCGGCGACGAACTCGTGATGACCGACTTCGACATGTCGGTGACGCCGGTCGTGACGTGCAGGTTGCCGCCCGCCGTCAGGTCGACCGGGGCATTGGTGTTGGTCCCGATCTGGATCGTGGCGGTCGGCGACAATTGGACCGTGCCTGTCTCGACCGTCATGGACCGCAGGTCAGGCATGGCGGCCGAGATGGTCGTCACGCCGCCGGTGTGCCTCAGGTCACGGATCACGTTCAGGCCGTTAGGATTGCCCGGCACGTCGTTGCCCAACTTCACGTTGCCGCTGACCGTCACGTCGGCCTTGCCGCCCGGCACCGCGTACTGCGAGGTGGTGTCAACGTCGAGACCGCTGCGGAGGGTCACACTGCCAGTGATGGTGACGTTGGGGACGCTGGCCCCGCTACTGGAGCGGATCGTCGGCCAGCAGGGGTATCCGGTGCCTGGGGCCGGGATGCCGAGAACGAGCGGCGCGCCCGAGGAGTTGGTCAGGATGGCGTTGTCTTCGAGGACGAACTCGCCGGGGTTCCAGCCATCGCCTTCGCCGACGGGCAGTCCGCCGTACTCGCTGGCCGAGAGGAAGCCATGCTCGCCATGCCACGCCAGGGTCGCGCCGTCCTTCACGATGATGGCTTCGAGGTGCTGGGTGGCGATACCCGGGTTCTTGGCGCTGGAGAGCCATTCGGCGGCATCGGGGCCGAGGCCCATGCCGTCGTCGACGTACACCTTACCGCCCTGGATGATCCAGGCGACCAGGCGCGTCAGGCCGTTGTTGGGATCGTAGTTCCAGCCGCTGCCGGCGTACGGCCACAGTTCACCGCCGCCTTCCTTCTGGATCCAGGCCACCGGGCGATGGTTCCTGCACTCGCCGGTCAGGACGGGCGTCCAGAGGATGCCCAGCGGCGACCCGTCGCGGGTCCAAAAGTCAAGTTCGGTGCCGGAGCCGACCGAGATGATGTACGGGTTCTGCTCGCTGGAGAACGCCGCCTGGCCGATCGCATCGAACTCCGCCTGGTCGACGTCGAGCCGCAGGCCGCCAGTCCCCGTGATGGCGAGGAAGTTGACCGAGCCGATGCCTACGTCGGGCGGCACTTCGAGCCGCGCGCCCGGATACATCCAGCCGATGCCCGGATTGGTCACCCAAGACGGCAAGACGCCCGTAGCGCTGCTGAACCTCAGGGTTGCGCCGCCGCGGATCTTGAACAGGTTCTCGCCCATCTCGTCGGTGTTGCCCAGTTTGCTGACGAACGTCACGCCGGTCGTCAGGTCGACCGGGACGTTGCCCTGGACGCACGTCACGCCCGTGTCAACGGTAGCGCCCGGACCGACAATCGACGGCGTGCCGCGGTCGAACGTCAGGCCGTTAACCACGTTCAAGTACTTGCCGGCGGCGACGTTGAGTTCCGCCTTGTCGGCCAGAGACACGGTGCCGTTGAACGTGTAGTCCCCGGAGATGGGGTCGGGGTCGTCGGTCAACATCAGTTGCGCCACGCCGTTGCCCCGGACGGTCAACTGCGACGTGCTGCCCAGCGAGGAGAGGGTGTTGATCGTCAGTCTGCCGCCGTCCACCGTTGTGGAGCCGCCGCCGTAGGTATTGGCCCCGGCCAGCAGTTCAACCGTGTCGGTGCCGACCTTGACGAGGCTGGAGGCGCCGCCGGACAGGGCGCCGGCCTCAACATAGGTGGTGTTTATGCCGCCGCCGCCCCCGCCGCCGCCCAGGATGTAATCCTGGCCCACGTTCGGGAAGAGGTCACTGATGTTCTGGGCCGTCAGCGTTGCGCCGTGACTGGCCACACCGCCGCCCAGGAGGAACAACTTCCGGTCCAGACCCGGCAGGACCAGGCTGGAGAAGTCGAGGCCGCGCAGGTCAATCGAGCCGCCAGCATTCACATTGATGGCGGACGCGGTTTTGACGGCATCCAGCGTGGTGATGGCCAGCGGGCCGTAGACCTCCACGGTGCCCGTGAAGGTGTTGGCGCCGCTCAGGATGACCAGGCCCTTTGGCATCGGATCATTGCCGCCGCCGCTCGGCCAGGCGATCTGGACATTACGCTTCGTGCCCGGATCGACATCCTCCAGGGGGTTGGTGGAGATCATGATCGCCGCGTCGTCGGAGCCGCCGCCCAGCCGGTACACGTTGTCCGTGAACGGGGTCAACGTGCCGGAATACTCCCAGGTGGCCTTGCCACCCCAGGTGTTATAGGCGCCGAGGCTCATGTTGGCGTTGGTGATCGTGAGGTTCGCAGCGCTGTTGTCGCCCAGGGCCAGGATGCCGCTTGAATTGGCCATGTCGACTTCGGAGAACGGATGATCCTGGATGGCGACGCAGTAGAAGGTGCCCGCGCCGACAGTCACCGGCGGCGTGGCCGGCGGCTCCGGAGGCGCGAGCGGCGACTGCGTAATCACCACGCCGCCGCCGTTAATGGCGAGCGAGTTGATCAGGTTGCCGTTGCCTTCGAGCCGCAGCGTGCCGAGGCCCTGCTTGGCGATGTTCTTGGCGCCGGTGACATTGGCGGTGAACAGGACCGTGCCGGAGGCGACCTCCAGGTTCCGGTCGCTCTGCATGTCGAGCGGGTTGGTGAACGTCAGAGTCCGGCCTTCCGCCACGTTGAAGCGCAGTTGGCCGTTCTCGGTCAGTGCGCCGCTTGCCGTCACGTCGCCCCTCGGGGCGGTGATCCAACCGCCGCCCCCGCCGCCGCCGTTGAAGACGATCGCGGAGCCGGTATCCTGGTAGAGGGCGAGCGTGGCGCCGTCGTTGACGTAGATGTTGCCGGACGATAAGCCGGCCGCCCGCAGTTCGAGCGTCGCGCCGCCGTTGATCTGGACGTCGCCGGTGGTGCCCAGGCTGCTCACGTTGCAGGCCCGCGTGGTGTGGCTGGCGATGGTCGTGGTGCCGGTGTAATCGTTCGCGGCACACAGCGCCAGGTTCCGGTCGATCAGGATGCTCCTCGGGGTCACCGGATCCACGTCGGAAATGATCGGCGTCGGGCTGTCATTGCCGAGTTTCAGCCACAGGTTGCCGTTGCCGCCCGGGTAGCCGTCGCGGAACTGGAGCAGGTTCGCGGAGCCTTGAATCTGGGTGATGATGCCCGCGGCGTCGGTGTTGATGGCGCCGACCGGGATGTTGCTGTCGTTGACCGTCAACGTGCCGGCGTAATCTATGGTGCCGATGGCGACCGTCTGGCCCGGGGCCGCCGCCGTCCACGGCGCGTCGGCCTCGAGTTGCACCTGCACGTTGTCGCCGACCGTCAGGCTGGCCGGCGCGAACGTCGCATTGCCGAGGACGAGTTTGCTGCCCCCGCCGACCGTCAGCGGCGCGGCCGCCGGATAGGGCGCCCGCAGGATCAACTCGCCGTTATCCGCCACGTTGACGCCCGTAACGTTCAGGGCGGCAGAAGCCGCCACTTCCAGGCGGCCCGTCTGGGCGAACGGGGCATAGCCGACGTACAGGTTGTTGGCCGTCATGCTGCCGACCAGGGTCGTCCGGCGGGCGCCAAGCATGGCGATGTCCGTCAAGGTAGCGCCTTCCGGACCGACGTTGCCTACGAAGGCCGTGTAATCATTGACCGTCGTATCGTTGACGATACCGATGCCGTGCATCGGCATGGCGGGGTCGATGCGGTACTTGATGCCTTCGCCGGGACCCCAGCCGCCGGCCACGATCTTGGTGTCGCCCTGGCCGCCGCGGTCGCGGTTGTGGCTCTGGAGCGACAGGTAGACGTAATCATCGAGCGTCACGTTCTTATAAACCACGATGCCCGGAGCGCCGCCGCCCGGATCGCCGTCGGACTCGCAGGCGGCCAGCATGCCGTCCATGTCAATGTCGAGGCCGCTGCCGGTGATGTGGATCGGCGAGGCGACGTAACTGACCGGCGTGCCACTGTCGGCGGCCCTGGCGACCATCGTCCGGAGCATGCGGCCGTTTGAGATCTCGAAATTGGTGAGCGGCAGGATGCTGGGCGAGCCGGTGCTGCGGCCGACGCGGATTTCGAAGTCGCCGCCGCGGATCGTCCCGTTGTCATTGTAGCCCGTCAGGTAGATCGTGCCGTTCGGATCCGGGGCCTCCGGCCGCAACTCGACGGCCCAATCACGCCCGACCCGGGAATTATCATTGCTGGTCCTGAGGATGGTCGCCGAGCGGCCGTTGAGGTTCAGGCTCGTGATCGTCCGGGCGCCCGTGCTATTCGGGCTGTCGATGGCGAAGTCGGTCAGGCCGTGGAGCGTAACGTTGAGGGTGTCGACCGGCCAGTCGCCCGGATCGATCTGGCTGAACGTCAACGTCCGGGGCGTGCCGGAGGTGTTGTACGCATGGACCTCCTTCTCAGCGCCCTGGCCGTTCCACCAACCGTAGGAAGCGTTGCCTTCGAGGTAGAAGTCGGTCCGCATGTTGGCGTCCCACGACTCCAGGCGGGTCAGAGAGCCTTCGCCGAGGTGGATGTTGGTGAACCAGGCCAGAGGCGTTTGGCCGCCGGTGTCTTCCGAAATGGACGGAAGGAGTTCGCCGGGGAACGGCGTGCCTTCGGTGCGGCCGCCCCAGATGCGGGCGTCTTGCCCGTCAACGTTGTTGACGATGTTGATGCGGCCGTCGAACTTGTTGACGTTGGTGAAACCGCCGTTACGCATGACGCGCAGGAGCGCGCGGCTCGTGCCGCCGCCCAGGTTGACCGTCAGACCGCTGCCCCAGCCGTTGTCGCCCACCGTGTCGGTGTCGAGGCGGCCGTACCGCAGTTCGACGTCGGACCGGCGGTCGTCGTCGCCCGGCGTGTAGCCGAAGAGCGACTCCAGGGTACCTGTGCCCGGATTGCCGTCGACCCACATCGCGCCGCCATTCAGGGAGGCCCTGTAGATCTTGTTGCCGTTCAGGGTCATGCCGGGCATCAGGAAGACGCGGTTGCGGGCCTCAATCGAGATGTCCGTGTTGGTGATCGCGCCGGTCAGCAGCATGGTGCGGCCGTCGATCGGACTCCAGCACGTCATGTGCAGGGTGTTCGGACCGGGCAGCGAGCCGGTGAGGTCCCTGATGGCCTCCCAGTCATCATTGATGCGGGCGGTGGCCTCGGTGCCGTCGAGGGTCAGGTTGGCACGGAGGAACACGTTGTTGTTGTCATTCTCCATGGAGACCACGGTGCCCTGGGCCAGGTGGACGTTCGAGTAGTACACGAAGCCGCCGGCGCCGCCGGGGTTGGTACCGGTGTAGATGGCCCGGATACGGCCATGGACGCCGGCGCCAGAGCCGCCCTGCGAGCCGCCGCCGAACCACCAGATCGGATTGTGGTTGCCGATGTTGATCCGGGCGTCGACTTCATTGATGTTGTCCTCGCCGGCCGCCGGCCTGTCCACGTACGTGAAGAGGGCGCGACCCGAGTCGAGGTTGATCGTCAGGTTGCTGCCCCACGCGTCGCCTGGGCAATCGTTCTTGGCGTTGCCGTAGCCCACTCTGAAGTAACTCTCGCCTTCCGACATGCTCTGCGTGGTGTAGTTGATCGTGCCGGCCTTCGGATCGGTGAAGAGCCACAGACGCCTGTCGCTGGCGATCGTGAGGCTGGCGTTCGCGGCCATCTCGAATCCCGGCTGGGTGAAGCCATGGGTTCCCACAGGCAGGTCCCTATACGGATAGGTGCTGCCGACCAGGCCCAGCCAGTCGTTGTTGCTCCAGGTGACGTTGGCGTTGGTGAGTTTGCCGCCCAGGTACATCCAGTTGCCGTTGTGGATGTTCAGGGCGCTCGGGCTGGGCTGGGTGCCGATCACGTTGGTGATGGTGGTCCAATCGCCCCAGTTGATGTAGCCGGCCGTGGGGCCGTCGAGATACAGATTGCGGACCTCGACTTCGGCGGCGCCGCGGGTAACCGCGAGTTCGGCGCCGTCAGCCATGTGGACGTTCGTGAAGACGGACCAGCCGACTTGATCGCCGCCGGCCTCCTGCTCGGAGCGGAACATGGCGTTATGGACGTTCCCGCCCGTGACGTTCTCGACGTCGCTCTTGCTCACGTTGCCGACGTTGATCCGGGCGTTCAGGATGTTGAGGTTGGTGGGGTCGGCGTTGGCCCGCCCGTTGGCGTACAGGCGGATGGCCTGGCCGCCGTCGACGTTGACGGTGATGTTGTTGCCCCAGCCGGTCCCCGGCGGCGTGCCTTCGCCGATCAGGTCCGTGTTGAGTTCGCCGTACATGAAGTCGACCCGGCCGCGCCACCAATTGTACTGCACGGTCTGGGTGGTCTCGAACGTGCCGGTGCCCGGGTCGGTCCGTACTTCGGCCCAGCCCTGGTAGCCGCTCGCGTCCGGCATCATCGTGACCTTGTTGCCGGTGGCGGTGAAGGCGAAGCCTGAATCCATTTCCATGCGTTCGGTGTTTTTCCACACGACGTTGGTCTTCGTGAGGGCGCCCATGAACTGCATCGCCTGGTTGCCGGTCACGTTCAGGGTGCTGGTGCCGGCGGTGGTGCCGTTGACCTTGAACACGCGGACCCATGCGTTCTCGGGGCTCATGATGGTGCCGGTGTCCCCGTCGAGGTAGACCTGGCGGAGTTCAAGTTGGGCTTCGCCCTGGCTCACGTGGAGGACCGAGCCGTTGGTCATGTGGATATTGCCGAGCCGGACGGCGCCGTTGTTGGCGTCGTTCGGGTCGTTGCGATCGGCCCGAATGCGGGCATTGGCCCACCACTGGTTGTTGTTGTAGATGTCATGGAGTTGGCCGTTGAGGATGTTGATCCGGGCGTCGAACTTGTTGACGTTGACCGGCTGGCCGGAGGCGTAGCGGTCGGCATAGACGTCGATGCGGCCGCCGTTGTCGAGGTTGACCGTCAGGCCGCTGCCCCAGCCGGCCTCGCCGACGGTATTGGAGGCCAACTGGCCGTAGTGGATGTAGAAGGTCGCACGGCCGCCGTCCGTCCCATAGCCGAGGATGGCGTTCAGTTCGCCGGTGCTGCCGGGCTTCATGTACCAGATTTCGGACCAGGCCATGGGGTGCGTCAGCGTCAGGGCGCTGTTGGTCAGGCCGAAGCCGTCAATCTTCTGGGTGCCGACGCCGGGCGACGGCACTTGCTGGCGCGCCCAGGCATCCTGGTCGATGCTCACGATGGTGTTGGTGAGCATGCCGCCCATCTCTCTCCTGCCGCCGCTGTTAATGTGGAGCGTGTTGCGGCCGTCGGTCGCCGTGCCGATGACGTCGCGGATCCAGCGGCGGTTCTCATCGCCGCCGTCGGTGTACGTGAACGTATCGGCCTTCTGGCCGTCGAGGGTGATGTTGGCGACGGCGAACGTCCCGTCGTTGGTCTCCAGGTGCATCGAGGTGCCCGGGGCCAGGTGGACGTTGGAGAAGTAGGTCGTGCCGTTCGCCGCCGTGTCCGGACTGAAGCCGCGGGCGGACCGCAGGTAGCCCTGGCCGGCCGTGACGTTGAGCCGGGCGGCGAAGTTGTTCGTGATGCCGCCGAACGGGATATCGAGCCCAAAGTCCCCATCTCTGGTGCGGACAATGACACTCCGGCCGCCGCCGGTGTTGAAAATGCTGCCAGCAACAACCGCCGGGGTGCCGTCGTCGCCGGCGTACATGTCGAGGTTCGCGCCCGCGTAGTCGGCCAGGTCGGGCCGATACAGGTCAAGGCGGCCCTGGGCGGTCATCCCGGACCCTCCCCTCATGTAGATCGTGCCGTTCATGAAGATCAGTTTGGCGATCTTCGTCGGATCGGTGCCGCCGATCGGGCCCCACACATTCATGTCATAGCCGCCCTCGGCCGCGCTGCCGACGCGCAGTTCGCCGTTGCCGGTGACGCCCAGCAAATGGGGCTCATTCGTGCGCCGGAGCCGGTTCAGGCCCGTGACGTCGATGCCGAGTTGGACGACGTTGAAGTTCTCGCGCTCGACCTGGAGGTACGCGCTGTCCATCTTGACGTTCGGGAACTGGTACACCTGGTTCACGTTGCCGTTCAGGTTCCGCAGGTGCCAGATGCTCATCGCCGAACTTCCGACGGCGTTAAAGAGGAACTGCTCGGCGTAAGCCTGCGGGTTGTAATCGAGCATATTGGGCGGGTTGTCCGGGTCCTCGTACTGGAGCGGCCTGAGTTCCTGCGTCAGTGTCGTGCCGCCCTGCATCTCGATTCCGGTGCCGAGCGTGCCGGCAGCCAGGTCGTTCATGATGCCGGGGCCGCTGTTGTGCTGGAGCGCGGCGCCTGCCTTCGCCACGATCGGCCCCTGGATGACAAACGTGTCGGTCAGGTCGTTGCCGAGGACCACCTTGCCGTTGGCCACCGTCAGGCCGCCGATCATGTTGTTGGTGCCGAAGAGGTTGACCGTGCCGGCCTGCGTCTTCTTCTGGAAGTCGATGAACTGCGAGGCGACGCCGGTATTGCCCTGCCCCATGGTGTCCTTGGGCAGCCAGGGCACGTCGGCGGCGGTCGCGTTGATGATGAGGTCGGCGTTGGAGAAGCCGTCAGTCGTCAGGTTGAGGTCGTTGTTGATGGTCAGGCCGTTGGCGGAGGTGATGCGGATCGGACCGAAGCCGGTCGCCTGGTCCTCCAACTGGATGAGGGCGCCGCCGATGGTGGTGGCGGCCTCGTTCCAGCCGGTGGCCAGAGTGCCGGCGTTGGCCAGCCTCAGGCCGCCCCCGAAGTTCCGGGTCCCGTTGCCGACGACGAGGTTCAGGCCGGCCTCAAGAGGCACGGCGTCGGGGTTGAAGTCGGTGTTCCAGTTGAGGTCATAGCCGATGACGGCCCACGCGCCGCTTTCAATATTCCAAACGGTTCCCGCCTGCGTCAGGCGGCTCGCGGCATCAATGCGGACCCAAGCGTCCTTCATGATGTTCCACGTGCCGCGCGTCACATCCTGATCCAGGAACAGGTAACTATTGGCCGCCATGTTGATGGTGCTGGTCTGGTCCGTGGCGATGGCGCCCTGGTTGGTCCCGTCGAGGGCCAGCAGGCCGTTGGAGATCGTCAGGGACGATGCGCTGGGCAGTGCGCCGCCGAGGGCCGGGGCAGGCCAGAACTCGACGATTTCCTTGCCCATCGTGCCGGGGTCCGTGGCCGTCGGCGCGGTGCCTATGCGGACGAACGTGTTGGCCGTCGACAGGGGCCGCAGCCACGGGTCTTGAAGCGTCAGTTTATTCGAACCGGTGAACTTGACCGCGTGGCCCGAGGCCGCGTCGATCTTGGCATTGTTGAAGAACATATCGGTGTTGACCTGGACCGTGAAGCCGTCCGGAGCGTCCGGGTCTTCCTGGAGGGTGCCGCTGTATCCAGCAGCGAAACCGCCAACAAAGAGCCGGCTGAGGGGAACCTCGACGTACCTGTTCCAACCGGTGCCATTTTCGGGGTCGATGATGAGGCCGAGGGCGATGTTGTTGGTGTCGAACTCGGCGCCGCCCGAGTTCACGGGGCCTGCGCCGCCGCCGCCGTCGGCGAACCGGATTTCGATGTCATGATAGCCGGCGCCGAGGTTCTGGGTGGCATTGGTCGGCGTGCTCCAACTCGTGTTGTTCAGCCAGACCGCGTTGTCGATCTTCAGCAGGACGTTGTCGTCGAAGTTCTCCGCAAAGGAGATGCTCTTGGGGCCGCCTGCCCCGTCGCCCTCCCAGTAGAACTTGCCCTGGAAGACCCAGGTGCCGGGGAAGCCGTTTCCGCCGCCAACGCTGGCGGTCATGTCGGAACCCGGTGCCGTCAGGCCTTGGGGAATGAAGGCCATGCTGGCCGGCGAACCGGTATTCCAGTTGTCGGCATTAGTGCCAAAACGTCCGCCGTTGAGGCCCGTTATAAACTGAGGCAGCAGGGGCGACCACCGCGAGTCGAAGATCACGCCCTGGTAGGAGCGGTTCGTGCCCAGATTGCTGTAGGTGCCGGAGGAGTCCGTCACGCCGCGCCAAACGGGGCTGGGCAGTTCAGTGGGCGTGGGCTCCACACCTGCGGTCGGAACGATGATCGAGTTGCCCAGGAGGTCGACGTTCTTCTGTGCGCCGCTGAAGTAGGCGTTCGTCACGTCGCCCCACAGGATGCCCGCGGCCTGGACCGTGACCATGTTGGGATTCGTGGGCAGCGTCGGGGCCGGGGCCGCCGGGTTCAGGTACAGGATGCCGGCCGGCTTGACGAGGACGTTGTTGGTTGCGCCGAGTGTGGCCTGGGCGTTGGCGTTCAGGCGTCCGCCGATGGTGATTGCGCCGCCGCCGGCCAGGCTGCCTGGCGCGTCGACGTTCATGACGGCGCCGCTGTTGACGGCGACGGCGCCGCCGCCGGTCATCCCGCCGGTCATGTTGAAGGTGCCGCCGTTCTGGGTGATCGTGCCGCCGTCGAGCAGATTGCCGCTCAGGTTGAGTGTGCCGGCCTGCTGGACGATGTTCTTGCCGCCGGTGAGGTTGCCGCCGAGGTTCAGCGGGCCGCCGGCCAGCAGGCTGACGGTGCCCGGACCGCCGCACGTGCCGCCCACCGTGGACGAACTCGCGGCGCCGAGGCTAAAACTCATGCTGCCGCCCGTGAAGCCGTTCGGCAGGTTCAACGAGTAGCCGTCGCCCGTTGTCACGGCGACGGTCTTGCCCTCCGCGATCGTGACGCTGGTGACGTTGACCGCGACGTTCTTGTTCGTGCCGCTGGCCAGGATACGGGCCTCGATGCCCGAATTCTGGTTGAAGGTCATGCCGTTGTTCACATTGACCGGTCCGGCGCTCTTGCTGGAGATGCCGATCGTGCCGCCGGTGTTGGCGCCCTCGGCGTCGACCAGGATGGCCGCGCCGCCGAGCGGGTCATTGGCGCCGCCGCCGACGATGATAAGGCGGCCCTTGGCGACCTTGAAGGTGGTCGCGAGGCCGGCGTTGGCCGCGTCGGTCTGGTCCAGAACCAGGTCGGATGTGCCGGTCTTAAGGACCGTGACCGCCGTCCGGCTGCCGTTGTCGAACTGGCCGAGGTAGGTCGGCGTGCCCGTGTTGTAGCCGATGGTCGTCGGGTCCGTCCCGGTGAACGTCGTGCTGGTGAACTTCAGGCTGGCCGTGCCCGTGCTCGTCAGGGTGATGCCGGGCTCGACGGTCGCGCCGCCGAGCGTCACTTCCTGGTTGCTCACATTGATCGTCGAACTGGCCGTGATGGCCACCGGCGTCGAGACGCGGGAAGGCGTGATAGTATACACCAGCCGGTTGTCCGGAATGGCGGTCCAGTTGTTGGCGTTGTCCGGGCCGTAGTATTGCACCTGGAGTCCTGCGCCGCCGCCGCCTTCGTACCAGCCGACCACGAGTTGGTGCAGCCCTGCGGAGATTGTGTACGGGCCGCCTTGCGTCCAACCCATGCCCGTCCAGGCGTCGCGGACGGCGACCTGTACGCCGTCGAGCCAGATGACGCTGCCGTCGTCGCTGGACGTGCGGAAATAGTAGGAGCCGGCCGTGGTGATCATCACGTTGCTGCTCCACCGCGACGCGATGTTATCAACGCCCAGGTTGATGTCGTTGCCGCCGTTGTCCTTGAGGGGCGCCTTGTCGGTGCCGATGAAGGGATTGCCGCCGCTGTCCCAGGGATCGGGCGGCCAACCGGGGTTCATGATGTTGTTGTAGAAGCCCCAACGGTAAATCGCGTCGTTGTAAGACGCGCCGCCCGGAGAGATGGCGTTAAAGCCGGCGCCGTTGTTCGCGCCCGCGCCGGTCAGGATGCGGCCGGGGCCGGTGGCCCGGGGCTCGGTCGGCCAGTTGCCGTTCTGCACCATGTTGCCGTAGAACTCGCCCTTGATGCCCAGAGTAGGAGTGCCCACGGCCGAAACGTCGAGCAGGCCGCCGTTCAAGGTGATCGTGGCGGCGCCGACGGAGGAGTTGGTGCCATTGGTGGCCATGTACAACTGGCCGCCGTTGGTCTGGAACGCGCCGATGATGTTGTTCGGGCTGGCGGGATCGGCGTGGAGGATGTCGAGCCGCGCGCCCGTGGGGAGGGCCGCCGTCATGTTGGCCCCGGCGGTCTCGGTGCCGACCTGGCCGGTGAACTTGACGCCGCCCTGGCTGATGTTCAGGGCGACGGCGGTCGTCACGCCCTCCGGCAGGATCAGTCTGCCGAAGTTGGCCGAGCCGGCGCCGGACTTATTGAGGATGAGATCCGAGGAAATCTGCATGTCGCCGCCGCTGACGCCATGGTTGAAAATCATGCCCACGGGGGCGGGGGCGCCCACGTCCGTGATGACGGTGTTGGAGAACGCCATGGCCTTGGCGCCGGCGTGCGTGTACGTGAGGTCGGTGCCGCGATCCATCGTCAGTTGGCCAAACGTGGCGCCCGCGAGGCCCGTGCCGTTGATGACGGAACCGGCGGCCGTGACGGCGACCTCGTTGGGATAGGCGGTGAAGAAGAAGCCTGGGGTCTGGTTGGCATATTCAAGTGCGGCGTCTCCGGGCTTCTGCCACCAGAACCGCATGTACTGGTTGCCGCCGCCCTCCTTCATGCCGAGCCTGTAGGTGTGGTATCCCGCCGCCAGGGCCATCGTGCCGGTCTGCTGGTTGCAGTTGGCGCCGACGACGCGGACGCCGTCGATCTCCAGGGCGCTCTCGTCGTCGCTCCAGATCGAGAAACTGTAGGTGCCTGCCACGGGAGCCTTGAAGATGCCCGTCCACAGGACGGCGAGGTTGTCGTTATAGTTGAGCCAGTCCCCGGGCCGGCCCTTATTGAGCCAGTCGCCCTTATCCGGGTAGTCGATGACATCGGGTTCGACAAAGTTCGTATTCGTGGGAACCGGGTAGGCGCTGAAATCCATGAGGCCGCCGGTATAAGTCAGGGTGCTGCCGCCGACGTTGCCCTGCCAGCCCTTGGCCCGCAAGATACCCCCCGGCCCGGAGCCGGCCACTTCCATGGTGCCGCCGGCCAGGACGATCTTGGCGCCGTTACCGGGCTCGGTGCCGCCGATACCGGTCCCGCCGCCGCCCAATCTCATCAGGCCGGCCGGGTTGACGGTGACGGTGCCGGTGGCGTTGCCGCCGGTGCCGGTGAATTCCATCGTGCCGCCGCCGTTGACCACGTTGCTCAGGGCCAGCGGGCTGCCCGCGGCGCCGAGTGCGCCCTTGAACTGCACGAGGCCGCCGGTGTTGGCCGTGACAGCCATCGACGTGCCCGTAACCGGGCCTGTGAAGGTCAGTCGTCCGCCGCCGCCGCCGGCGCCGCCGATAGTTGTGCTTGACACCGCCGCTCCGAAGTTCACCGTGCCGCTGTTTTGAGCGGTGGCGCTAAGGTCGCTGGCCGTCACTGTGCCCTGGAAAGTGAGGGCGGAATTGTCGGCGACGGCCGCCAGGGTGAGCGGGCCGCCGACGCCCACAGCGCCCGCGAAGGTCATGCTGCCCTGGTTGACGTTCAGGGCCACGCTGGCGCCGCCGATCGGGACGATCAATTGCCCGAAGTTGGCCGCGCCCGTGCCCTGCTTATTGACCGTATAGGAACCTGCATTCGCGCCGAGGTTGCCCCCCGTCACGTTCACGTTGTAGGTCAGCGTGGTGGGGCCGACGCCCGCATCGGCCAGCGTCGTCCCGGCAAAGGTGAACTTATTGCCCGGGGTGTTGTTGACGGTCAGGTTGACGCCGCGGTCGACGGAGACAACGCCCAGCCCCGTATCGTATCCGGAAGCCTGGATTTCGGAACTGGCCACAACCGACACGGGGCCGGTCAGAACGCTGGCCTGAATGCCTGGAATCCCGAACCGGGTGGCCGGAATGGGCATGTAATCGCCGTTGTTGCCGGAGGCGCGGCCAAGAGGATCGTAGCCCACGCCGTAGAATTGGCCGTTGACGGGCCCGACGCCGCCGCCGCCCTGCCCGAACCGCGCCTCGAAGGTGTGCCAGCCCAGGGCCAAGTCGAATGTGATGTTCGTGTTAGCCCATGTGCTGTCCGCGATCCACATGTTGCCATCGATGGTGCAGCGGACGTGGTCATCATACTGGCCGGCCATGAAACTGACGAGTCCGCCATCCGACCAGAACTTGCCCTGGTAAACCCAGGTGTTGTTATTCGTCCAGGCTCCCTGGAACTCGCCGTCGTAGTGGAGGTCCATGTTGGCGAGGCCTTCGGGATGGTACGTCATGGTGGGGTAATTGGTCGTATCCCACCCGTTGCCGTCGATTCTGCCGGCCATCAGGCCCGCGATCATCCCACTGACGGGGTCGACCGTCAAGACGCCGCCGTTAAGGACAATCGCCAGGGGGCCGGCCGACGACTGGTTGACGCGCAACTGGCCGGCGTTGTTGGTGAGTGTGCCGCTGACGTTATTGGGATTATTGAGGTCGTTGTAGGTCAACTCCATCGCGGCGCCGGGGCCGACCACGCCAATCACGGGCAGCGTGGCGCCCGGCCCACCCAGACGGCCCGGAGCCTGGATCTTGCCGCTGTTGGCGTTGAGGTTGAGCGCCGTGCCCATGACCTGGCCGGCCAACACTGCCTGGCCGGTCCCATTGGTGTTGATGGTCGTCGTGAGGGGCCCCCCGCCGCCCACCAGGCCCGTGAGTTTCAGGGTGCCCTCGTTGGCGTTGAGGGTGATCGCCCCGCTGCCGGAGTTGACCGTGGTGAACTGGGCCTCGCCGGCGCCGATCTTGGTGAGTTGGTCGGCGCCCGCTGCGCCCATCAGCGCGCCGCCGTTGAAGAGGGTCGCGTTGTTCAGCACCGGGGTCCCGCCAAGGGGACCGTCCGGGGAAAGGTTGGTGGCCGTGAACGTCACGGGGGCGTTGGGGTACGTGTTACTGACCGCCAGCGACGTGCCAATGTTCAGTTTCAGGGCGCCGAGGCTGAGGGCCTGGCTGGAATTGGCCGCGATCTCGGAACCCGTATTGGTGACTTCTACGTTGTTGCCGAATGCGCCGGTGCCCGTGGTCTGAAGGCACTCGAATGCACTGGCCGGGACGGCCACATAGCCGGCGCCGCTGTTCCACTGCACGTCGATGCTGTGCCCGCCGCCGCCCTCATAGAAGCCGACCACGAAGGTATGAAGGCCGGCGTCCAGGTGGACGGTGGGGCCGTACGCGCCGGGGCCGGGGTAGCCGGTCCAGTAATCGTTGTTGACGAGTACGGCGCCATCGACCCAGACTTTGCTGCCGTCATCGCTGCCGCTGAAGAAGCGGTAGTCGCCGGAGGTCGGGACAATAAGGGTGCCGGCCCAGCGGCAGGCATACTGCTCGTACGGGGCGCCGGTATTGTGCCGGGGGTCGACCTGGTTGCCGTTGTGGTCGAGGATGCCCGCGAAGATGTTGACGTTCGGGTCGGGGTTGCCCGGCATGAACTGGAGCGTGTGGTCTCGCAGGACGCCCCACTGGTAATTGGCGTCGCCGATGTAATTGGCGCCGCCTGGGGAATACCTGTCGAAGCCGGTGCCGTTGGCAGCCGCGAGGATCAGGCCGGGGCCGAGGGAGCCAGCGCCTTGGCCGGTATCCATGTTTCGATAGTACTCGCCCAGAAGGCCTTGGCCTATGCCGCTCTGCGCGCCGGTGAGGGAGAGTTTGCCGCCGTTGAGTTCGATCGTGGCCGCGCTCAGGTTGCCGTCGACGCCTTTCAGTTCGGCGCCCGACGCGACCGTGATCCGGCTGTCGGCCGTCATCTGGTTGCCCAGTCCGGGGCCCGCCAGGATGCCGGGGCCGGCGATGTCCAGTGTGCCGCCGACCACGCTGCCGAGCACCTTGACCGGCGCGACCGGACCGATCTGGCCGGACAACTTCAGGGTGCCGTCGACGACGCCGATCGTGATCAGGCCCGAGTAGCCGGCGTTGAGTTTGGCCTGGATCTCGTTGAGGGCCAGGTTGCCCACGCCGCCGTTCTGAATCAGGGTGTCGACGGCCAGGGTGCTGGCGCCGCTGGCGATGGTGTACGACTGGCTGTGGTCGAGTGTCAGGTCCTGGTTCAGGAAACTGAGTTGGCCGACCCCCCGATCACCATTGAGGTTGATCGTGCCGACCACCCCGGGGTCGGTGCTGGCCAAGTTGGCCGTGTCGGCGGCCCCTGGAGGACCTGGGGGATCCAACGGGGTCCAGTTGAGGGGCTCGTCCCAGGCCCAAGGGCTCCCGCTTGCGTTGGTCCACGAATACTCCGTGGCCGTAGTGCGGGGCGCGAGCGAAAGCATGAGAGCAATCGCGGCGACCAGGATACCCAACACCTTCAGTGAGTTGTGACGTGACATGGCTCTCTCCCTGATCCGTGTTCCCGTCGACCTTGTCTGGAGCATGTTGAAAATGTTACATATTCTGACCCGACCGGCTGCACAGCCGGCGGGCCGCAAAGGCGAACTCGCGTTCTCGGCGTCAACCTGATGTGCGCTCAACTCTGTTCCGTTCCTGCAAACACCGGCGCGCTCAAAAAAGGATGATGTGGCGCGCTCGTCGCGCCCCCATTTTGAGGCTCGCGCTAGACTCGGTTATGTGAACTATACCTCAAGTTTCGGCGAAGTCAAATTGGCTGGAAAATTTTGTTCGACCATGGGAGGTGTGCGAGATCTTGCGCATCTTGCCTGTCCTCCACACCTTGCGATGCCGGAAAGGCCGGAAACCCCTGGAATGCCCCGAAAATGGCTATTCCTGGAGGGCCAGGACTGCTGAAACGAGGGCTACGGCTGCCGTTTCGACCCTCAGGATGGTCCTGCCGAGCCGGACGGCCCCAAACCCTGCCCCGTCGAGGGCCTGCCGCTCGGCATCCGTCAGGCCCCCTTCCGGCCCTACCACTATATAATAGGCGCCCGCCTGGCCAGCCCGGTCCCGCAGGGCCGCCGCAACAGGCACGGTCGACGCCGAGAGGTCGCCGTAGAGCCCGATGCCGCCGATCGCGCCGGCCAGGAAGTCCTGGAGCGAAAGGGGGTCTTCGATCGCCGGCAGGAAGTCGGCCCCCGACTGCTTCGCGGCGGCGATGCACCGGGCCGTCCACCGGCGGCGCTTGGCGGCCGAGAGGGCGTCGCCCCCGGACACGCTCCGCTCAAGCGCCAGCGGCGCCAGCGACGCGACGCCCAGTTCCGTTGCCTTCTCCAGGAGCCAGTCGAGCCGGTTGGCCTTGGGCACGGCGACGCCGAGGCGGAGGATCGGCACGGGGCGGGCCAGGCGCGGCCGGACTTCCTCGACCGTGGCGACCGCTTCGCCGCGCCGGACGAATTTGAGGCGCGCCAGCGCGCGGCCCCCGTCGCCGTCGAAGAGTTCCACGAGATCGCCCGCGCGCCGCCTCAGGACGCGCGCCGCATGGTGGGCCTCGGCCTGCGGCAGGGGGACATCCTGGCCGACGGCGAAGGTGGGCCGGCCGCCCTCGCTGCGCCCCGGGGCGGCACACGCATCGAGTTCCGGCAATACGAAAAAGCGCCGCGCTCTCGCTCCGTGCTCCACGGCTTGCTCCCGCCGGTTCGTCCGGGGAAGTTACCGCGCGAGGCTGCCGGCGGAAAGCGATTTCGCGCGCTGTTCGCATTCTCCGCCCGCGCAGCGCACGCTGCTCGCGAACCGGGCTGCGCGGACCCGCCGCGCAAAGTCCCACGTGGAGTCGGAGCACTACTTGCCGGATCCGGCGAGGCGGTCGGGGTAGGGGCCGGCGTAGATCTTGGTCATGCCCTGGGCGGTGCGGTCGGGCAGATACGGGACGGCGGCGCGCGTGAGGTTCCCGGCGTTCGGGCCGCGAATGACGTAGCCTTCGAGCCAGACGTAACTGTCGAGGCCGCGGCCGTGAAGTTCAACGGCGTAGATATCTGCCTTAGGCCCGGTATATCCGGCGGGCCAATCGGTTCCGCGGAAATAGGCGCTCGGCCATTGGTCCGAGAGGTCTTCGTTGGTCTCTAGGCCGTCGACGATGTAGATCTGGCGCTCGCCCTTCTGGGTGAACTCGGCGGCGGCGAGGGAATGGCCGGCGACCCCGGCGCACCACCGGATGGTGTAGAACCCCGGGTGGCCGGAATTGCGGTACAGGGCCCCGATCATGTCCGTGGCGCGAACGCAGTCCATCTTCCGGGTCTCGATGGCTTCTCGCAGGGTGACGACGGAGTCGTAATTCTCCCAGCCGCCGAAGAAGGAGCGTGTGAAACGCTGGGCGGCGATCAGGACCTGCGAGTTGGGTCCGGTCAGGTCGCTGGCGATCTTCATGAGCCGCGGCTCGTAGCGGTCGCCCCATTCGGCGGCGCCCGAGGCGTCGCCGGCGCGGTAGAAGATCACGCTCATGAGGCCGGGCTTCGTGCCCTGCGGGTGCGACGTGTCGTATCGCTGAAGGACGAGCCCGACCTGCGGCACCAGTTCGGCCTGCATGATGCGAAAAAGCATATTGGCGAGGTAACTCCGGTCGAAGGGCGAGTGGGCGGCCTCATCCCAAAGCGCCTGGTTGGCCGGGGAAAGGTTCTTGCGGAGGGATACAAAGGTCGCCCGGAGCCGTGGCGGAACCCATACGGCCGCCGGCGCCTCGGCCAGGCCGTCCGTCTTGACCTCGGTCGTCCCGTCCTTCGCGGAGGCGAAGTTTTCGCGGGGAACCCGGAACACCCATTCCGCCTGGCGCTCGACCTCCATGTAGTTGTGCACGCCGCCGGTGCCCAGCCGGCCGGCCGGAAAAGCCGTGACATGCCGGTTCGCGTTGTACCCGGCGGGGTAGCCGTCGTCGGCGGCCTTGAAAAGCCCCTCGCACTGGGCCTGGAAACTCAGGGCCGTCAGGTGGTTCTTCAGAAGGAAGTCGAGCCAGCGGTGCAGATCGGCTACGGCAAAGGTGGCGGCGGCCAATTCGTCGGCCCAGCGTTTGCACGCGGCCAGGTTGCCCTGAGCGATGGCGTCGTCGAGACCCTTGGCGCACCGCCCGGCCCAGTGCGTCTGCTGAGCCAGCCCCAGGGCAGGGAATTCCTTGGGCAAGGTTGTCCATGGCTGGATGCCCGAAGCGAGTTCCTGGGCTTGCTCCGCCAGGAGAACCGCCGCCGGAGACACCTCCTGGTTGCGGGCCAGGAAGGCCTCCAGAAAGGGCTTGAAGACGGTCTGATGCCACACGTAGTCGGGCCGGGGTGTCTTGCCCCGGGTCGGGCCGAAATAACGGGAGACGATCTGCGTTCCCGGGCCGCCGGCGATATCGCCCATCATCAGGGCCGTGTCGCCCTCCCACCGCATCCACACACACGACGGGCCGTTGGGGTCCCGCGTGCCCAGTAGGACGCGCCGGCTGGAAATCATGGCGACGTTGATGTTAGACGCCAGGTCGCGCCACAGGGCTGCTGCACGCTCCGCGCTCAGGGCAGGGCCGGCGGCAGCCTTGGCGGCGGGCGGGGGCGCAATCTTGCTGTCCGCCGGTCCAGGCGCCGCAGCGGCGGCCTGGACGGACAAAAGCACGAAAACACCCCCAAGGATTGCCCGACGCCTACCGCGCCATATCCTCATGGTCTTCTTCGGTAACTTTGTGGGCCAGCCTGCCCCGTTACCCCTTAGAGTATACGAGTGAAACGCCACAAGGCAAGGCGGATTCGCTCAATTGCCCAGCCACCGCTATTTATTGTAGTGGGGTGGAAGTGGCAAGCGGTAACGCGAAGAATCGGCCACGTATCTGCGGTTCCCGTCTGCCTGCAACCGGATCTGCCACAGAGCGGCAGCCCGCGAAGGCTGGCGGGCGGCAGTTAAAACAGCGGAATCGGCTTCACAGTTGTCTCAATTCTTGGCCGGCCCGGACGGCGCCGGGGGCTGGTCGGGGACCACCTCTATATTGTAGAGAAGGAGGGTGCCCTTGGCCCTTTCGAGGGCGGCCAACCCGACCATGTAGGATGCCATGGCCTGGATTTCGCGGACCTTGGCGTCGGCCAGGTCTTTCTGGGCGTCCAGGAGGTCCTTGACCAGGGCGGCGCCCGCTTCAAAGAACGCCTGCTCATCGTGCAGGGTCTGCTCGGCGGCCTGTCGTGCGGCGCGGGTGGCCAGGACCGACTCTTCGGCGGCGGCCAGGTTGCGGGCCGACTCGCTCACCTCCAGCAGGACCCGCTGGTGGACGTCCTCCCGTTCGTGGAGGGCGCGGGAGCGTTCCAGCAGGGCCCGCTCGTAGGCCGCCGTGCGGCCACGGTTGCCGATCGGGACGCGGAACTCCATGCCGACGGACCAGTCGTAGAAACTCGCCGACAACTCATCGTCGAGCGCCCGGTCGACCTTGGGTTAAGGCCGTTGAGGTTGTATCCGGCCGACAGGTCCAACTGCGGGAGGCGGGCGTTCTGGGCCACCCGCTCGCGGACCCCCGCCTGCGAAAGCCGGTTCTCGGCTTCCTGGATTTCGGGCCGGTACTTCATGGCGTCCAGCATGCTGGCCTGGAGCACCTCGCGCCCGACGGGCATCGGGCTGGCCACGGGCAACTCGGCGGCCTCCAGAACGGTCGGCTCCTGGAGCGGCAACTCGGCATCGTGCAGCAGCCGCTTCAGGTGGTCGCTCGTCTGAACCAGGTGCAGGCGAGCCTGGTTCGAGTTCTGGTATGTCCAGTCCTGCGACAACTGGATCGTGGCGCCTGTGGGAGCCAGCGTACTGAGGCCCGTGGCGAAATTCGACTGCTTGTCGATGAACGTCCCAGAGCCCGTGAAGATGCTGGGAGACCTTTGCTTGACGCGGTTCAGGGCATCGTTGAGGAACCAGGAGGGGTCGAAGATGGCCTCCGCCTCGCGCACGGCGGTCTGGGCGATCGCGGGTCCGAACCGGGCGATCTGGATGCTGAGGTTGCCCGCGATCGCGCGGCGGATGCACGACTCCAGCGTGATGGGGATCCGCGACGACGACTTCGTCAGCGGGTCGACGAATCCGGCCGGCCGTGGCGCAGCCTTTGAGACTTGGCCCGGTAGCGGCGGGGCAGGGGGCGTCTTGGTTTCCGTTGCCGCAGGGGGGCGCTTCGGCAGGTTCGTGAAACGGCCGGCCGGCGCCGCCGGCTTGGGAGCCGGTTCGGAAGCCTCCGCAGCCTGCTTGTCCGCGAGCCGCGCCGCGATCAGGTTGCCCGTCGCTTCGACGCTTTGGGTGTCCCGCGGGATGCATCCCGGCATGACCAGCGCTGCGGCGGCCATGGCTAAAAGCACACCGAGAGCGGCGCCGCCCACGAGGCGCGGGCATGAGAGCGCTTCGGTGCCGGCGGGCCAGCGGGGCGACCTTGGCCATCGGTGATTGAGTTAGCTCAATCTCATCATGTCTCGCCGCAAGGGGAGGCCCCGTAGATGTCGGCTCGCCCAAAACGTTAACAGAGCATAACTATTTCACGACGGAAAGCAATGCGAAACCCGTGGTTGCCCGGGGGCAGTCTTGCCCGCCTGGCGCCTGTCCGTCTTCCGGCGCGGTGGGCATGACTGCCCGCCGCGCAAGATTCATGGCGGACCGCTCATGCCTTGGTGTACAGGCCGAGCATCCGCCGCGCCAGGCTTGCCACCCGCTCGCGGAGTTCAGGGGGGGCGAGAACCTCCACCTCCGGCCCGTACCCCAGGGCCCACCAGACGATCTCGTCCAGGCCGTCGACCGTGGCGGCGAAGTACACCGATCCGTCCTCGTCCCACCGGACCCGTTGGGTCTTGTGCCAGTTGACCTCGGCCGCGTTCGGGCCGACCAAGGGGCTGAACTTCAACTCGACATCGTAGGTTTTGTCGCCGCGGATCATCCGCCACGCATTGCCCAGGTGTTTCTCCAGCGTCAGGTGGGCCGGCATCGTGAAATGGCCACCCACCGGCCGCAGGCTCTTGAACCGGCCCAGTTTGAAGGTCCGCATGGCCCGGTGCCGCGAGGACCGCCCGATGACGTACCATGCTCGCTCGTTGAACAGGAGCCAGTACGGTTCGAGTCGCGTGCGAATCTGGCCCGCCTCGTAGAAAGAGATATACACCGCCTCCAGCGGTTCCCGTCGTACGATGGCGCGCTGAACCGTCTTGTAGGCGTCCTGAAGCGCATTGTGGCGGGCGGTCGGTCCCGGCCGGACGGCGATGTGCGGCGCCAGGCTGCCCAGCGCGGCACGGATGCTCAGGGGGAGGGACGCCTCGATCTTGGCGGCCGCGTCGCGGGCGGGCTGAAAGAGCGGCAACCGCCCAGCCTGGCCCAGTTCCGATGCCATCAGGACCAGGGCCAGCGCCTCATCGAGGCTCAGGTTGATTGGCGGCATGAGGCCGGTCGGGTGGATCTGGTAGCGGTGGCTCTCGCGGTCGTAGAAAAAGGGGATGCCCGCCTTCTCGATGATGTTGAGGTCGCGGTAGATCGTCCGCCGCGACACGCGGCACTCGGCCGCCAACTGCCTGGCGTCGGACCGTCGGCCGGTCTGAAGGACCGTCAGAAGTTTCAGAACGCGGTGCAGTCGCCCGACGTCCATCGACTCTCCTTTGTCCGCAAGGCGGCAAGACTATAGCACGGCCGTCGGCGGCCCGACAAGGACTTAATACGCGCTTGACGCGGGCGGGCCGGTATGCGCTACTACTATATATTAGCAGGCCGCCCATCGGGGGCGCGCGGGCCAGCGCAGGGGACACCATGGAAAACAGCCAGATTGCCGCCGTCCTGTCGGAAATCGCCGATATCCTCGAAATCCTCGACGAAAACCCCTTCCGCATCCGCTCCTACCGAAACGGGGCCAGGGCCATCACCGACCTGACGGAGCGCCTGGAGGACCTCGCCGCCGACAAAGACCTCACCGAACTTCCCGGCATCGGCGAGAGCCTGGCGGGGAAGATCCATGAGATCCTCAAGACCGGCACGTGCCAGATGATCCAGGACTTGCGGAAGCGCCTGCCGCCGCACCTGACGGATCTTCTGAAGGTCAAGGGCCTGGGGCCGAAGAAGGTCAAGGCGCTTTACGATAAACTCGGCCTGACGACCCTCGAGGAACTCAAGGCTGCCGCCGAGGCCGGCAAGATCCGCGGCTTGGAGGGCATGGGCGAGAAGACCGAGCAGAACATCCTCAAGGGCCTCGCCATCCTGGCGGCCGAAGAGGGGCGTATCGGCATCCGCGTGGCCACGGAGCAGGTGGCGGCCCTGGCGGGGCACCTCGGCAAGGTGTCGGCGATCCGCCGCTTTGAGGTGACGGGCAGTTTCCGCCGCCGACGCGAGACCATCGGAGACCTCGACGTCCTGGTCCAGGCGCCGGACCGAGGCAAGGCGACTGAAGGCATCCTCGCCTACGAACCGATTGAAGACGTGCTGGCGAAGGGCGAGGAGAAGGTTGCCGTCCGGCTTGTCGGGGGGCTCCAAGTCGACTTCCGCTTCATCGAGCCCGAATCGTTCGGGGCCGCGATGATGTATTTCACGGGATCCAAAGCCCACAACATCAACCTGCGCAAGCGGGCCCAGAAAGAGGACCTCAAACTGAACGAGTACGGCCTCTTCCGCGGCGACCGGCAGATCGCCGGGGCGTCGGAAGAGGAGGTGTTCAAGGCCCTGGGCCTGCCCTGGATTCCGCCTGAACTGCGCGAGGACCGCGGCGAGATCGAGGCCGCCGAGGCAGGGAAACTCCCGCGACTGATCGCCCTCAGCGACCTTCGCGGCGAACTCCACGTCCACACCACCGCCACCGACGGCGCCAACTCCATCCAGGAGATGGCCGAGGCCGCAAGGGCACTCGGCTACGAGTACCTGGCCGTCACGGACCACTCGAAGGCGGTGACCGTGGCGCACGGCCTGAATGACGACGCGCTGCGGCGCCACGCCCAGCACATCCGCAAGGTCGGCGAGCGCCTGAAAAAGTTCTGGCTCCTGGCGGGCGTCGAGGTCGACATCCTCAAGGACGGCCGCCTGGACATAAGCGACTCGGTCCTGGCTGAACTCGACTGGGTGGTCGCCAGCGTCCACAGCGCGTTCGGGATGCCGGAAGACAAGATGACCGCCCGCCTGATCGCGGCGGTCACGTCGGGCGTGGTCCACTGCCTGGGGCACCCGTTCGGCCGGCTTATCGGCCAGCGCGATTCCCTCCACTTCGACGCCGACCGCGTCTTCGAGGCGTGCAAGAAGGCGGGCGTCTGCCTCGAGATCAACGCTCAGCCGGACCGGCTCGACCTGCCCGACGTCTACTGCAAACGGGCCCGGGAGATGGGCCTCACGATGGTCATCGCGACCGACGCGCACCGCGCGAGCGAGTTCGAGTGGATCGGTTACGGCGTCGGGGTCGCGCGGCGGGGATGGCTCGAAAAGGGCGACGTGCTGAACACGTGCGCGGCGGCGGCACTGCGAAAACGTATCAAGCGAACCTGATAGTCGACATTCAGCCGCCCCGTCCGCCGGGGCGCGTTTTTTTGAAAAGGCGCCACAACCATGAAGCCGAAGCCTGTTGCCCCCACGACCAAGGCCGAGGCCGCCAAGCGGGCCGAGGCCCTCCGCGCCGAGATCGAGCATCACAACTACCTCTACCACGTTCTCGACAGCCCGGAGATTTCCGACGCCCAGTACGACGCCCTGATGGTCGAACTCCGGGCCATCGAGCAGAAGTGGCCCGACCTGGTGACGCCCGAAAGCCCGACCCAGCGAGTGGGCGGCCGGCCGCGCGAAGGCTTTGCCACAATCCGCCACCCCCTGCCGATGCGCAGCCTCCTGTCGGTCTTCGGCGAGGACGAGATGCGCCGGTTCTACGCGACCTGCCAGGAGGAACTCGGGCGGCAGGAGGTGCCGCTCGTGGCGGAGCCGAAATACGACGGCGTCAGCATTGAGATCGTTTACGACGGGGGGCGCCTGACGTCGGCCGCAACCCGCGGCGACGGCGTTACCGGCGAGGACGTGACGGCCAACGTCCGCACCATCTCCGAGGTGCCGCTCAGGCTGCAAGGGGCCCACGTCCGTATTCCCGGTCACCTCGTGGTCCGCGGCGAAGTCTACATGGAAAAGAACGAGTTCGCCGAACTCAACCGCCGCCAGGAGGAAGCGGGGGAAAAGACGTTTGCCAACCCGCGCAACGCGGCCGCCGGGAGCCTCCGGCAACTCGACCCGCGGATCACGGACGCCCGGCCGCTGAGAATCTTCTTCTGGGAATGGACGGCCGCCTCGGCCTTCCGTCCGCCGACCCAGTGGGAGTGCCTGGAAGGCCTCAAGGCCATGGGGCTGAAGACCTGCCGGGAGTCGAAGCGATTCCGGGCGGTCGACGAGGCCATCGCCTGGCACCACACCCTCGAAACCCAGCGCGACGGCCTGGCCTACGAGATCGACGGGGCCGTCTTCAAGGTCGATCTCCTCGCCGACCACGATAGGCTGGGCGAGCGGTCCGCCAACCCGCGCTGGGCCGTCGCCTACAAGTTCACCCCGCGACAGGGGACCACCGTGATCCGCGAGATCCAGGCGTCGGTCGGCCGCACCGGCGCGGTCACGCCCGTGGCCGTCCTGGAGCCTGTCCGGATCGGTGGCGTCACGGTCACGCACGTCAGCCTGCATAACCAGGACGAGGTTGACCGCAAGGATATCCGCGTCGGCGACACCGTCCTGGTGGAGCGGGCGGGCGATGTCATCCCGCACGTGGTCCAGGTGGTCAAGGAGAAACGAACCGGCCGCGAGAAGCCGTACCGGCTGCCCGGGAAGTGCCCCGTGTGCGGAGAGCCGGTCGTCAAGCCGGAAGGGGAGGCCATCTCGCGGTGCACGAACAACTCCTGCCCGGCCCAACTCAAGGAGAGCCTCAAGCACTGGGGCTCGAAACAGGCCTGCGACATCGACGGCCTCGGCGACAAGATTGTCGATCAACTTGTTGACTGCGGCCTGGTGCACGACGTGGCCGAACTGTATGACTTGGCGGTTGAGCAAGTGGCCCAACTGGAGCGGATGGCCGAGAAGAGCGCCACGAACCTCATCGGCCAGATCGCGCAGAGCCGGGGCGCGGCGCTCTCGCGGGTCATCCTCGGCCTCGGCATCCGCCACGTCGGCCGGGCTTTGGCCGACACGCTGGCGGGCGAATTCGGATCGCTCGAGGCCCTTGCCGAAGCCGACCAGGAGCAACTGCTGGCCGTGCCCGACGTGGGCCCCGAAGTGGCCGCCGCCATCCGCCAGTGGTTCCAGAATCCCAAGAACCGGCGGCTGGTCGAGAGACTCAGGGCCCACGGCATCGACCCGAAGATGAAGAAGAAGGCCCCCGCCGGGGGACGACTGGCCGGCAAGACGCTTGTCATCACGGGGGAACTGGAGTCGATGAGCCGCGACGAGGCCGAGGAACTGGTTCGCCGCGAGGGCGGCAAGGCCGCCTCCAGCATCTCCGCCAAGACGGATTTCCTGGTTGTCGGGGCGAGCCCGGGTGGCACCAAGATGCGGGCGGCCGAGAAGCACGGCACCCGCATCCTCGACGAAAAGGGCTTCCGTGCGCTGGTAGGAATGAAGGGTTAGTGATACAACGCTATATGTCGCGCGAGGGGTCTTTGCGCAAAACCACGGGTCAGGCCCATATTCAAAGCCAAACCAGCCGTCATGTTTGGCTTTGAAAGACGTGGCCTTGAGCCGGCCCGAAATGTCCGAACGGCCTTCTCTGGAGACTGTAGCAGCATTACCGGCGTAGAGGCTGTCCGAAAAACCGAGGGTCAGGCATATTTATTGAGGCAAACGCGCTTTTGC
>Ga0315280_10000813_pt1 | contig 56428 bp, 48 predicted proteins | sample YL17G06_40_MG_FD_203697 | JGI IMG/M metagenome (GOLD analysis project Ga0315280, IMG submission 203697) | Sediment microbial communities from Yellowstone Lake, YNP, Wyoming, USA - YL17G06_40 | ecosystem: Environmental > Aquatic > Freshwater > Lake > Sediment | place: USA: Wyoming | collected... | reverse complement strand
TCTATTTCCTGCTGGATAACGCTCATCGGCGTCATCTTCTTGATCCAGGCGTCGCCCTGCAAAAACAGGACCGGCACCCCGGTCCGTTTGGTGACCTCGTTTCTGAGTATGGAAGCCACGCTCCAGGCATGCTTGCAGGAGTGATGGCCGGGAAAGATCACGCAGTCCGCGTTCATTTCCTTGACCGCGTAGATACAATCCTCGGTCCAGGAGCGGGCCATTGACTCTCCGCCCACCTGCCTGGTCATGGGCATATTCCACGCGGAGAGCGCGAGCCCCTTGAGCATTGAATCCATAGTTGAGGTGTCTATGATCTGGGGGAAGATTAGATTCAGGCCGTCGCCCAGATGGGTATATCCCTGCTCTTCCATCCAGTTGAAGAAATGCCAAAAGTCAAAGTAGTAACTCACATAGCACCAGAGAATGCGGGCGACTTCTTTTTCAGCCGGGTAGGCCTTTTCCGCCAGTCTTTTCTTGGTGATGGAGACCAGGGTCTCAAGGTTGGCTATGGCCTCATCTGTCCCCCACATCGAGAACCTGGTGCCGCAGAGGAAAAGCGAGAAAAGGTTGGGAACCGGGCAAGGCGCGGCTTTGTGGAGGTCCCACATTTCAAGATGCAGCTCCGCGCAGCGGTTGGCCTTTTCAACGGTTTTGCGTAGTTTTTGCTCGGTCATTTCCTCGCCCAGGAATTCCTCCAGCTGTTTGATCAAAGCTCGCATATATATCAAGTAATAGTTGAACCCTCTTCCTGAATCTTCTGACGGCTTTTGCAGGAAGAACTGGGGTATGCCCAGATGATGCGACACCAGCTCGTGGATCTTGGCGTTCACATCGCATCCGCCCGGGGCAGCCGAGATCAAGGCCTGGGGACGGAAGTCCTCGCTGCCGAGCATAGAGCCCAGCTCAATGGTGTTTGCGGAGCACATATGGTCCGGAAGCCCCAAACCCATGGCCATATCCCAATACCGCTCTCCCTGTCCGTTCAAGCCTATGACTCCCAGTGTGGAAACGACTTCGCTGGTCAAAGGCAGCGCGCTTTCAAACGCGTGGATAATTTCGGGAGGAAAATTGAAAGTCGTCAGGATGACCTTTTTGCCATTATCGGTTGCGCTGCGCGCGTCGAGAATCCACCTGGTTATCATTTTAAGGAAAGCCAGGGCGCCTTCCTTGTTCTGGGGAGAAAAAAGGGATGCCAGGGTGTTTTGCAAGTCGTCGGGAAGAATATGGAGCGCGGCCAGAAGTGATCCCCCGCTCTTGAGCACCGGCTCCGGCAGATAGCTGAGCAGAGCGAGCAGGTTCGCCAGGCGGTCAAAAAGTCCGACCGGGAATAACTTCATCGGCCACCGCCAATCCTTTCCAGGAAAGCCTGGACCCTTGTTCTCAACCTGCCCATGTCAGCCTTGGCTCCCGGGTTCGCCGATTGTTTCCCCTTTCCTTCGGATCTTCCGCTTGCCGCTGCTTTTTCTCAAGACCACATTTTTTATGAACTCGTCTATCTCCTGCTGGACAACACTCATCGGTGTCATTCTTTTGATCCACGCGTCTCCCTGCAAAATCAGGAGTGGCACCCCGATCCGCCTGGTCAGCTCGCTTCTCAGTATGGAAACAACGCTCCAAGTCTGCTTACAGGAGTGATGGCCGGGAAATATAACGCAGTCCGCATTCAGTTCCTTGACCGCGTATATAACATCCTCGCTCCAGGATCGATACATGGACTCTCCGCCCACCTGCCTGGTCATGGGCATGTTCCAGGCTGCGAGTGCGAGTCCCTCGATCATGGAATCCCTGCTTGAGGTGTCGATGACCTGTGGAAAGCACAGGTTGAGTCCGTCGCCCAAATGGGTATATCCCTGTTCTTCCATCCAGTTGAAGAAATTGACAAAGTCAAAATAATAGCTCACATAGCACCAGAGAGTGCGTGCGAGTTCTTTTTCCGCGGGGTAGGCTTTTTCCGCCAGCCTTTTCTTGGTGATCGCGACCAGAGTTTCAAGGTTGGCGATGGCTTCATCCGTGCCCCACATGGAGAAGCGGGTGCCATAGAGAAAGAGCGAAAAGAGGTTGGGGACCGGGCAAGGCACAGCCTTGTGAAGGTCCCACATCTCAAGATAGAGCTCCGTGCAGCGGTTGGCTTTCTCAATGGTTTTGCGAAGTTTTTGCTCGGTCATCTCCTCGCCCAGGAATTCTTCCAGTTGTCTGATCAGCGAGTGCATATAGATTGTGTAATGCTTGAAACCACGGCCTGAATTCTCCGGCGGCTTTTGCAGAAAGAACTGGGGTATGCCCAGATGATTCGACACCAGCTCATGGATCTTGGAGTTGACATCGCATCCGCCCGGAGCCGCGGAAATCAGGGCCTTGGGCCTGAAGTCCTCGCTTCCAAGCATGGAGCCGAGCTCGATTGTGTTTGAGGAGCACATATGGTCCGGAAGTCCCATGCCCATGGCCATGTCCCAATACCGCTCTCCCTGTCCTCTCAAGCCGAGAACTCCCAGGGTGGAAAGAACCTCGCTGGTCAGGGGTACCGCGCTTTCAAATGCATGGATGACTTCGGGCGGAAAATTGAAGGGCACCAGGATGACCTTTTTGCCATTATCGGCTGCGCTGCGCGCGTCGAGAATCCACCTGGTTATCATTTTAAGGAAAGCCAGGGCGCCTTCCTTGTTCTGGGGGGAAAAAAGGGATGCCATGGTGTTGTGCATTTCTTCGGGAAGAATGTGGAGTTTAACCAGAAGTGAACCGCCGGTCTTTAGCACCGGCTCCGGAATATAGCTGAACAAAGCGAGCAGGTTTGCCAGGCGGTCAAAAAGTCCGACCGGGAATAATTTCATCGGCCACCTCCAATCCTTTCCAGGAAAGCCTGGACCCTTGTTCTCAACCTGCCCATGTCAGCCTTGGCTCCCGGGTTCGCTGATTTGTTCCCCTTTCCTCCTTATCTTCCGCTTGCCGCTGCTTTTTCTCAAGACCACATTTTTTATAAACTCGTCTATTTCCTGCTGGATAACGCTCATCGGCGTCATCTTCTTGATCCAGGCGTCGCCCTGCAAAAACAGGACCGGCACCCCGGTCCGTTTGGTGACCTCGTTTCTGAGTATGGAAGCCACGCTCCAGGTCTGCTTGCAGGAGTGATGGCCGGGAAAGATTACGCAGTCCGCGTTCAGTTCCTTGACCGCGTAGATGCAGTCTTCTGACCAGGAACGGGACATCGACTCCGCGCCCACCTGCCTGGTCATAGGCATGTTCCAGGCCGCGAGTGTGAGGCCCTTGAGCATTGAATCCATAGTTGAAGTGTCTATGATCTGGGGGAAGCAGAGGTTGAGGCCGTCGCCCAGATGAGTATATCCCTGCTCTTCCATCCAGTTGAAAAAATGCGAAAAGTCAAAGTAGTAACTTACATAGCACCAGAGACAGCGCGCGACTTCTTTTTCAGCCGGGTAGGCCTTTTCCGCCAGTCTTTTCTTGGTGATGGAGACCAGGGTCTCAAGGTTGGCTATGGCCTCATCCGTGCCCCACATCGTGAACCGGGTGCCGTACAAAAAAAGCGAGAAAAGATTGGGAACCGGGCAAGGCACGGCCTTATGAAGGTCCCACATTTCAAGATACAGCTCCGCGCAGCGGTTGGCTTTCTCGATGACCTTGCGGAGTTTTTGCTCGGTCATCTTCTCGCCGAGGAATTCTTCCAGCTGTTTGATCAAAGCGCGCATATATATCGTGTAATAGTTGAACCCCCTTCCTGAATCTTCCGGCGGCTTTTGCAGGAAGAACTGGGGTATCCCCAGATGATGCGACACCAGCTCGTGGATTTTGGAGTTCACATCGCATCCGCCCGGACCAGACGAGATCAAGGCCTGGGGACGGAAGTCCTCGCTTCCGAGCATAGAGCCCAGCTCGATGGTGTTTGCGGAGCACATATGGTCCGGAAGCCCCAAACCCATAGCCATATCCCAATACCGCTCTCCCTGTCCGTTCAAGCCCAGAACGCCCAGGGTGGACATAACTTCGCTGGTCAGAGGCACGGCCTTTTCAAACGCGTGGATAATTTCGGGAGGGAAATTGAACGGTACCAGGATGACCTTTTTGCCATTATCGGCTGCGCTGCGCGCGTCGAGAATCCACCTGGTTATCATTTTAAGGAAAGCCATTGCTCCGTCCTTGTTCTGAGGAGCAAAAACGGATGCCAGGGTGTTTTGCATATCATCGGGAAGAATATGTAGTTTGGCGAGAAGCGGCCCCCCGCCCTTGAGCACCGGCTCCGGCAGATAGCTGAGCAGAGCGAGCTGATTTGCCAGGCGGTCAAAAAGACCGACCGGGAATAACTTCATCGGCCACCTCCTATCCTTTCCAGGAAAGCTTGAACCCTTGTTCTCAACCTGCCCATATCAGCCTTGGCCCCGTATTCCTTCTCCAACTGGAGCACGGGGATTTTCTTTTTCTCCAGCGCAATCCTGAGTTGGACATTGTCCACGCCGTGAACATCGCAGAACTTGTTGTGCACGAGCATGACGCCGTCAACCTTTGCCCTTTCCACCGCTTCCAGCACGAAATCCCTTCTGGCCGGAAAATCATTGAACATCCGGGGACATAAAAGCTTCTCAAGATACATCCTGGCCATAATCTTGAACGGGTCCCCGTCTTGCTCGGCCATCGGCGGCCAGAAAGCGCGAGAGCCGTAGCAAAACGCGTCTGCAACCACCAGGCCCCCGATGCTCTCAATCTCCTTGATAAAGTCAACCTCGTCGGTGATGCTGCCAGCCAGAAGAAGCCGGGCCTTGTAACCCGTGATCTTCTTGTCTTTCCGTTCCTCGATCACCCGGTCCAGCAGGCCTTCAAGAACCGGGGATGGGACCGACATCGCGGCCAGAAGAATCGAAAGCACTTCCGCTCCGGTAAACGCCGGCTCGTCCTTTTCCCGCAGCTCGTAGATTTTCCTGAGCTTGTCCCTTATCCGGTTTTTGGCCTTGATCTGCTTCCAGAGTTCATCGTCGTTTATCTTCCGGCCGAAATGATCCTCAACCGCCTTCTTGTATAATCTCAATTCCTCTTCGTAGAATTCCATTGAATCCTTGTCAACGATGTGGGGCACCTTGAGGTAGTGGAGGAAACCAAATTTTTTGACATAATCCCAGTTCTCGATCATCCCCCGAAGATGGTCGCAGCCGTTGGTTTCAATAATGCCGTCCAGGAAATCATACGCTCCTTCCAGGCCGAGCTGAAGGCAGGACCGGCAAAAGCTGCAATTGTACCGGGAAAGGTGCGCATCCGCAATCTCGGTCCGGCTTGAGCCTAAGGCTTTTATCCGGAAAGGAAGAAGACCCGCGGCCTCCATGATCTCGGTAGGAGTGGCCACGCAGATGTATCCCACCACCCGGCCGCCTCCGGCCTTCCATTTTTTTACTTCCTCGTTCTCGATCACTTTGGAGTGCTTGATTATCTCATCCATCAATACCTCCTCTGAAGTTTTTCCGGTCAAACTCCTGCCAAAAATATTTCTGAAAAAGAACCGCCAAATGTATCGCGCACCTGATTATAACCTTAGCTCATTTTTGTTTTTAAACCTAGCACGGATCTTTTATCGATTCAAGGCGGCGTCCGCTCCAGGCGCTCGCGGTTTACCTGACCGGCCCGGTCCCGGTTCTTCTTGAACCCGCGGTTCCTGATCATAAGCATGGGCAAGAGCACCGGGGAGGCCAGTGCAAAGGCCGGCCACCACCATGGCGGAATGCGGAACTTCATCTTCAAATCTCCTTGTTAAGAGTGGTGAATATTACGGACCTTGATCTTGCCCCGGGTTTTTATTCTAAAACAGGGATACGCTGATGAAGGGCTTGTAGCCCTTGCGCCTGGCCTCCAAAAGAGTATGCAAGGTGGGTATCCAGAAGGGGTCAGGCACATGTATGCCCAGTCCTGGCAGCGGCTTGGTGAACCCGTACTTTCTTCCTTGGAACAGGTAGCGGAGGAGGGGGAACTGAAACTGGTAGTCGTAGTCCAGCCGGCCCCTGGCCACGATGCTCACGAAATTGGCTACTGTTTCCGGGTCCCTGGTAATACCCTTGATGTTGGGATGCTTGGTCCTCCATTTCTCCGCGGCCTCTTCCGAGCTGAAGAAGCTGTTATAGTCGCACCAGCCCACCGCGTCATCCGGCAGATACCGGAGTGGAACGCCGAAGTGGACCCGCAAGGTTTTGGGGGAGTAGTCAAGCAGCACCCCGTCCTTTCCGATCAGCTCAACCGGCTCCTTGGTATACCGGCATATTGACCTGACAATCACCTCCTTGCCGGAGAACATGGAGGAGACACCGCACATCTCGACCGCGCACTCGCCGTACCATTTCTGTTCTCCATCCACCTCGATCTTATAGTGGTTCTTGAAAGACGCGAAGGGACGGGCGTAAAAGACCTCGCCCACTTCCGGGACCGGCGCCTCGAGCTTCTCCTCCTGGAAATATTCAATGCCGGCGTGAGCCTCGTTCTGCAAACCCACAACAATAGCAGCCTCCAGATCCTTGAGAATCCGGGCCAGCTCTTCCCTTGTGAGCGAGAGCGCCTGGGAGATCTCCGCGTTTTTGGGAACCGTGCCATCGGCAACAACCTGGTCCATGATCATCTTTCTTACCTGTTTCGCCTTTTCGTACAACCTAGGCATTTGCTCATCTCCTTTCTTGTTCCGGGTCTGCCACCGAGTTAAATATTTCTATTTTTTGATTGCAAGCGAACTCCAAGCCTCCGGGGCCGGTGGCTTATACCCCAAAGAACTGTGAGGACGATGGCGGTTGTAATCCCTTCTCCAGGACTCGATTAAAACCTTGGCTTCCTGCAAAGTCTCGAAAATCTCTCCGTTCAGAAGTTCATCCCGAAGCTTGCCGTTAAAACTCTCAATATAGCCGTTCTCCCAAGGACTCCCAGGATCGATAAACAGGGTCTTAACCTGCAACCGATCCAACCAGCCCCGGACCAGCTTAGCGGTAAATTCCGAGCCATTATCTGAACGGAGATAACTGTAGGGAAAAAGACCCGCGGCCTCTATAATCTCGGTGGGAGTGGCCACGCAGATATATCCCACCACCCGGCCGCCTCCGGCCTTCCATTTTTTTACTTCCTCGTTCTCAATCATTTGGGAGTGCCTGATTATCTCATCCATCAATACCCCCTCTGAAGTTTCTTCCGGTCAAATTCTTATGAAAATATTCCCGGAAAAGAACCGCTGAATGATCCGCGCGCCTGATTATAACCTTATCACAATCCTGATTTTAATCCTAGCACGGCTCGTTAATCGATTCAAAGCCGCTCCAGCCAGCGGGATTTCCGTTGACAAAAATTCCTTTAGAAACTATTATGCTGCTTATGTTTCAACAATTAATTAACGGGAAATTCGGGGTTACGGCCGGGAAATGGCCGATCGATCCGGACAAAACCACCATCGTATTCGTCCACGGCGCGACTGCGTCTCATATGATGTGGATTCCTCAGCTTGTCCACTTTAGAAAGGAATACAACACAATAGCCGTGGACCTTCCCGGCCACGGGCTCTCACCAGGACCAGCTTTTAAAACCGTAAGCGGATACGCGGATTTTGTGCTCGCGGCTGCTGACGCTCTTAAAATCGGCCGCTTTATCCTGGTGGGCTTAAGCATGGGAGGGGCTATTTCCCAGCAGATCGCTCTCAATGCCCCGGACCGCCTGATCGCGCTTGTGCTGATGAGCACAGGAGTCCGGCTCAGAGTAATGCCCGAGCTTTTCAAAACCATCCGCGAGAACTGGCCGGGTTTTATCGAGCTTTTTCCCAGCTTCGCTCTCTCCAAGAACGCTTCGAAAATTGTGATTGAGGCAAGCAAGCAAGAGCTGAGGAAGATGACCCCCTCTGTCGCGGAATGCGACTTTTACGCGTGCGATGCGTTTGATGTCAAGGAAAAAGTGAAGGGGATAAAATTGACCACGCTCATCGTTTCCGCAAGCGAGGATGTTTTGACCCCGCCCAAATACAGCGATTACCTTTCGGGCCAGATCGCGGGCTCCAGGCTGGTGCGGATAGAGAATGCGGGCCATGTCGTCAATCTGGAGAAGCCCCAGGAGGTAAACAAGGTACTCGAGGAATTTTTCAACCAGCTTCCGGTGAAGAGCTGATGAATTTATTGGAACGGCTGAAAAAAGCGCGGCAATCCGGCCGGCCCGTTTTCTGGGACGGCGCGATGGGAACGCAATTGATTGCGCGGGGCCTGGCCGGAAAAGTTCCGGAACTCTGGAACCTTGAAAAGCCGGAAGTTATCCGGGAGATTCACCAGGCCTATGTCCAAGCCGGCTCGGATGTTATCCAGGTCAACACCTTCGGCGCCAACCGGCTGAAGCTGAAAACCGCGGGACTTGAGGGTAAGCTGAAAGAAATCAACCGCGCGGCTGTCAAAATTGCAAAAGAAGCTGCGGGAGCACGCGCGCTTGTGGCCGGAGACTTCGGCCCCACCGGAGAGATGATGGCTCCAATTGGAAATCTCGCCCCTGAGCAGGCCGAGGAAATCTTCGCGGAGCAGGCGGAGGCACTGGCTTCAGCCGGCGTGGACCTTTTCAGCATCGAGACGATGTTTGACCTTGAGGAGACAAAGGCCGCGATTCGCGGACTCAAAAAAGCCGCGGCCGGACTGCCGGTGGTGGCGGAGATGACCTTCAAGAAAACCGCTCGGGGATTTTTCACGATGATGGGCGTAAGCCCCAAACAGGCGGTCGAGGGCATGCTCGAGGCCGGAGCGGATGTGGTCGGAGCCAACTGCTCCATCGGCCCGGATGCGATGGTCGAGCTTATAAAGGTTTTCCGGCCTTTGACCAAAGCTCCTATCATCGCGCAGGCCAATGCCGGCGAGCCGAAACTGGTGGCCAGCAAAGAGGTGTATGACTATAGCGCGGAACAATTCGCTGAGTTCGCGCCCCTGCTTTTCAGCGCGGGCGCGGACGCGATCGGCGCGTGCTGCGGCTCAAGCCCGGAGTTCATCCGGCTGATGGCGGTAAAATTCAAGAGCTAAAAATGGAGATCAATTCCCGCACCCGGCTAATCATCCTGATCGGCGACCCGGTCGAGCATTCGGTCTCGCCCCAGATCCACAACGCGGCGTTCAACGCGCGGGGATTGAATTATGTTTATCTCGCGTGCCGGGTCAAAAATTTGAAGCAAGCGGTTCAGGGAATAACCGGGCTTGGAATTAAAGGCGCGAGCGTGACCATTCCCCACAAGCAAAAAATCATTCCCCTGCTGGATAAGCTGGACCCGCTTGCCCAAAAAATAGGCGCGGTCAACACCGTGCTCAATGACAACGGCAGACTGATCGGCTATAACACCGACGGCCAGGCCGCGTATCTTTCCCTTGCGGAAAACGGAGTCAAGCTGGCCGGGAAAAAGATCGTCATTCTCGCCGCGGGCGGCGCGGCAAGGGCGATCTGTTTCAGCATCGCGGCCAGGAAACAGGCGCGGGAGATGGTGATCCTTGATGTTGTGAATTCCCGCGCGGAAGCGCTGGCCAGAGAAGTCCGGGTGAAAACAAATGCTGAAGCCCGCTCCGCTGAAATGACCAAAAAAAAACTGGCCCAAGAGCTTGAAGATGCGGATGTTCTCATCAACGCCTCTCCGGTCGGCATGCACCCGAAAATTCAGCAAAGCCCGGTTGCGAGCAATCTGATTCGCCCCGGCCTTTGCGTTTTTGACATCGTTTATAATCCTGCCGAGACCCTGCTGTTGCGCTATGCCAAAAAAGCAGGCGCTAAAACCATTCCCGGGCTTCAGATGCTTGTGCGCCAGGCCGGGGAGCAGTTCAGGCTCTGGACCGGAAAGAATCCGCCGCTTGCGATTATGTTCCAGGCCGGCAGACGCGGCCTCGCATCCAAAACCCGGTAATCACCGCTTTGCGCGGTTAAACCCTTAACAGAGATGCTTGACTCTGTGAGTATAATTGGATATGTTTTTCTGTGTTAGTAGGGAGGAATGATTGCCGGGAATCGTAGTTATCCATAATCCGTATGCGCGGGGAAACCTTCGCCGTCCCTGGATAGCTGACAAACTGAGGATGATTTTAGGCGATTCCGGGGAGTTGATTCTGACCCGCAACATAGACCAGCTGCCGGAGGTAGCGGCTGAATGCAAAAAAAGGGGAATCGAATACCTTGGAGTGAACGGGGGGGACGGCAGCCTCCACCTTGTGCTCAGCGCGTTCATCAAAGTTTATAACCGCGACCCCCTTCCCATCGTGGTTCCGCTCCGGAGCGGCACCATGAACACCTTGACCCGGTCGGTGAAGATCAAAGGCAAGACCATAAAAATTCTGGAAAAGCTGATTGAGAAGCGCAGGAGCAATCAGCCCATCCAGCTGGTCAAGCAGCACCTGATCCGCTTGAACGACCAGTACGGTTTTATGAGCGGAGGCGGGCTTGCGGCCAATTTCCTCGCGGCTTACTACAGCGGAACCACGGTCGGGCCTTGGCAGGCAATCAAGGTGCTTGCGCACGCGGTCGGTTCGGTTCTGGCCCAGGGGCCGTATATGCGACTTATTATGGAGCCTGCTCACTGCAAAATCCGCATTGACGACGAGGAGCTCCCTCCCCGCTATTTCACGGCTTTCCTGGGATGCGCCATCCGCGAGATCGGGCTCGGGTTCACGCCCACGCCCCGGGCCTATGAAAAGCCCGGGCACTTCCAGTTCCTGGCCGTGATTATAAAGCCCATCGACATCATCTCTAAAATTCCCGCGCTCTGGCTGGGAAGAGACTTGAACCATCCGGGCGTTTTCTCGCGCGTGGCTGAGCGGGTTTTTATCGAGCCGATTTCAAATATACGGTATACGATCGATGGCGAGATTTACGAGACCGAGGCGCCCATTGATATTAGCTGCGGGCCAACCATTGACCTGGTAAGAATTTATCCAGAATAGGAGTGAAAATGGCGGAAATCGTGGCAGGAGTGATCGGCGGAAGCGGCCTCTATGAGATGCCGGGATTTGAAAAGAGCAGGGAGCTGGAAATCAAAACCCCCTTCGGGCCTCCGAGCGATAAGATCGTGGTGGGAAAACTGGATGGCGTAAGAATGGCTTTTTTGCCCCGCCACGGACGCGGCCATTTCATTCTTCCCGGAGAGATCAATTACCGCGCGAATATATGGGCGATGAAAAAGCTGGGCGCGGAATTCATCATCGCATCCGCGGCTTGCGGCAGTCTCAGAGAGGACATTCATCCGGGGAACATCGTCATCATTGACCAGTTCATCGACCGGACCAGGCTTAGGATCGATACTTTTATGGGGAACGGCATCGTGGGCCACCTGGTTTTTGCCAAGCCTGTTTGCGCCTGCCTCGCGGAGGTCCTGTGCCGGGCTTCGACCTCGCTTGGAATCAGGACTCATAAAAGCGGGACCTATATCTGCATTGAAGGCCCCAGTTTCTCAACCAAGGCCGAGAGCAAGGCCTATCAAAAATGGGGCGCGGATGTGATCGGGATGACCAACATCACCGAGGCCAAGCTGGCAAGAGAGGCCGAAATCTGCTACGCCACCATCGCGCTGTGCACGGATTATGACTGCTGGCGGGAGAGCGGGGAGTCGGTCACCATCGAGGAGGTGCTCAAAGTGATGAACAAAAACATCGAAAACTGCCAGAAAATAATAAAGGCCGCAACCCGGCTTTTGCCTCAAAAAAGGGATTGCGGATGTCCGTCCGCGATGAAAGACGCAATCATCACCGCACGCAACAAAATCCCGGCCAAGACCAAAAGCGACCTGAAAATCATTGTCGGGAAATATTTGTGATCAGACAAGATTTGCTCTGAATAGCGCTGAGCCTCTTTTCATCACAACGGCCTAAACTTTAAAGAGAAGGACACGCTGATTCTTCAGCTTAACCTGTCAAAAGGCTTCGGGCGGCAGGTACTTAAGTTCCGCCCTTAAGATCAAAGCGGTTCTTTTTAAGTTTCCGCAGCACAAATTTCTTTAGCCGCTCCGCGACACGAAGCGCTTGCTCAGCGCTTTTCAAGGGCGGCGAAACCATGTCTCCGGGATACCTTAATTCAATGGCGTATTCGGTCAAGCGGTCGGCATTGATTTCGAACAACTTTTGAAATTCGGGGTCCAGTTCCGAGCATTGCGAAATCAATTCCGTAAGATCGTGGGTTTTTCTGAATTCCCGGTTATGGAAAATCAAGAATGCTTTCAAATATTTTTCCGCGCATTGCTGCATATGGAAACAAATGGTATCGGTGACCGGGCTTCTGGTCTTCAATTCATCCCTGCCGGTTTTGAGGTCGCCTTCGGCTTTGGCGATCCATTTCCTGACCGTCACATCATTCATATTTGAGAGCCTTCCTTGAGGGCATAATGCGCAATGTGTCCCGGGTTATCCGCCTTTTGAGCCATATCCTTCTCGGATTCCATAATAATGTCATTGGGAATTTTGAGTTTGGCCAGCCGCCTCTTGATTCTCAAAATAAGCTCCCATTTTCTCTCCCGGCTCAAATCCTCATCAACTATCACCAGAAAATCCCAATCGCTGTCCTTCCCGTAATCGCCTCTTCGCCGGCTTCCAAAAAGAACCAAATTTGCCAGCTTGAGACCGCTTCTCTCAATCTCTTCTTCAAAAACTTTTTTGGCTGTTTTCAATTCTTTATTCATTTTCCAGCGCTTCCTCGGGCAGATGGCCGCGAATAATATCCCTGACACTTCTTGCTATTAAAACCGCCCTGTTCAGCCTCTTCCCTTGAGATCATCTCAAAATCACCGGGATCACGCGCCTCAATATAGTAGCGCTTAACTACGGCCAAATCCGCAAGCGGAATTTTAAGGCCGATCTTTGGGGGCATCATTGAGAAGAGTGTGGTCAAGTCGTGAGTCTTGGGGAAAGGCACATTATGAAGTGTCAGCAGCGCTTTAAGATATTTTTCCGCCGCCTGCTGGGCATGGAAACAAATTGTGTCATAAGGGCAATTCTCTTTAACTTTTAAAGTGTGCTCTGAATTCCGGAGGTCGTTTTCCGCCTTGCCCACCCATTGTCTGACCACGCTGATTATTTCAGGAGACACTCTCATAGAGCACTTCCCCCTCCCGAAGCGCAGGGTAAATGATGGTTCCCGTTATATCGCGGTATCTTTCAACTTCTTCCGGCGTGACCACAATCACATCCTTGGGAATGTTGATCTCAGCAAGGGCCAGGTCTATCTCTATGGCTTTCTTTCGCTTGGAGCCTGAAACCTTCATCACAACCAGCAAGTCCACATCGCTGTCGGGGCCGACCTCGCCTCGGGCATAAGAGCCGAAAAGGATGATTTTCTGCGGGGCAAAATCCCTTACTATCCTGTCCACCATTTGCTTGATTTTTTTCTTATCCGATGTCATCTTTGCAAGCCCTCTTTATGTCTGCTCCACCAGTTATTGCTATTTATGATTATATCTCAATAATTGCATGAAAACGATAAAAAATCTTGTCAAACTGACTTTTGCTTCTTTCCGAGCGTGGTTTATACTGAAAAGGGTCGGGAAAGGAACCTTTTAGCAAAGGAGATTTCCCGATTTTTAAGATATGAAAATTTTATACCTCACCCACAGGTTTCCGCCTGACCATTTCCGGGGAACTGAGGTTTACACTTTTGAGCTTGCCCAGGAGATGCTCCGCCGAGGACACCGGGTTCTGGTGGTCACGCTGCGCGAGGCCGGCCGGCCCGGCAAAATTTCCCTGAGCGAGGACAGTTATGGCGGGGTTTCAGTCGCGAGGATTGGCAAGCATCTTCGGCCGGAAAGTTTTGAGGAATATTTTTTCGATTCCGAGATGGACCGTCTGTTCGCGGGTCTCATTCAGGATTTTCAGCCGGACTTGATCCATGCCACTTATTTTCTGGGAGGACTTTCGCTGGGAATGTCTCGCGTTGCGATAGAGCGGAGCCGGCTCTTCATAACCATCACCGACTATTCCGCAATCTGCCCCCGCGGTCAGCTTCTGGATCGTGATTTGAAAAATTGCTCCGGGCCCAGGGAGGGCATAAGATGCCTTTATTGTCTGTTCGGGAAAAATTGGATTTTCTCAAATTCCAAATATGATCGGCTCGCAAGAGAATCTCTGCCGGCTCCCCTGATCAGGATCAAAAAGTCAGCCGAGCTTGAAATGATTCGCAGGCGGAATGAAGCCATCAAGAGAATCTTGGCTTCCGCGAAATCAGTTATCTTCGCGCATCCTTACACGCTTTCCGTTTTTAAAAGACAGAAGATCAAAGCCAAAAATCCCAGGCTTTTAGATTTCGGCGTCAATTTCAAGCCCTTCCTGGATCACAAGAAGACCCGGTCTGACCGGCTTCGCATCGGATTCATCGGCCAGATTTTGCCGCACAAGGGACTGCACATCTTGGTGGACGCGCTTGCGGAAATTGAAGAACAGGAGAGCTTTGAGCTTTTAATTTACGGAAGCCTCGCGGACCCGCTGGAGAAAAAATATTTTGATTCTCTCGGCCTGGACCGCGTAAAAAATCAGCGCTGGCTTAAAACTTTTGATTATTCAAAAATGAATGATGTGCTTCAAGGCATTGACCTTTTGGCCGTGCCCAGCCTCTGGCCCGAAAACTGCCCGCTCGTGCCCAAATATGCAATCCTCACCGGCACCCGGCTTTTGATTTCAGACGCGCCGGGAATCCTCCTGGCCGCGGAAGGCAAAGGGATAGACTCTTTCCCGCTCGGAAACGCGGCTGCGCTGAGGGAAAAAATTGAGGCCTTGATTCAGTCCAAGAATTTCGATCAGGTCGCGGAGCCGGACCAAAAACTGGTTATGGATATTCAAGACCACGCCTCCGCGCTTGAAAAAATTTACCGGGAGTTTCCTTGAAGCCGCGCCTGGTTTTGCTGGGAGGTTCAGGCTTCATCGGCCAGAGCCTGCTTAACTATCTCGCGACAAGTCAAAAGCGCGGCCGGTTTGAGTCGGTAATTCTGGACCCCGTGCCTCCGAGATTTGCTCAACCGGACTTTTTCGCAGAGGGCGGGATTGAAGAAACCGACAAGGTCGCGGATTTGATCAAAGAAGGCGACATCGTGCTTCATCTTGTTCACACTACCATACCCTCGGAATCAGCGGATGCGCCTAGCCGCGAGCTCAAAGAAAATCTTGAGCCTTCGATCAAGTTGATTCAAATTCTGAAAAAGAAGCCGGTAAAGGGGCTGATTTATTTCAGCTCCGGAGGCACCATTTACGGCGAACCTCGCGGGCAAGAGCCGATCCCGGAATCCGCTCCGGCCACCCCCAATTCCATTTACGCGCAGACCAAGCTGAAAATAGAAAAAGAAATAATCGATGCGGGAAGGTCCGCGGCTCTTAACTATATTATTTTGCGTCCGGCAAATCCTTATGGGCCTTGGCAGGAAGTCCTGAATCGACACGGCGCGGCGGGAAGAATTTTCCAAGCGCTTTGGGAAGGATCGGAATTCGAAATCTTCGGCGACGGCGAAACCATCCGCGATTACATCTACATTGACGACTTGGTTGAAGCGGTTTTGCTTCTTCTGGAAAAATCAGCCTGGAATCAGACCTTCAACATCGGCACAGGCCAAGGCACAAGCCTGAACCGCCTGATCAGTCTTTGCCAAGAGGTGAGCGGAAAAACGCTCAGGAAAAAATACCTGCCGCTCCGAAGCACGGACTTGAGATACAATGTCCTGGATGCATCTTTGCTCAAAGCGCTGGGCTGGCCGCCAAGATATTCTTTGAAGCGGGGATTGAAAAAAACCTGGAAATATTTCCTGGAAAACAAGAAATGACCAGAAGCGGTAAAATAATAATCATCGCGGCTTTAGCGGTTTTTCTTCTCCTCCAGTCCCGCCGGCTGGCTCTTCCCTGGATAAACGAGTTTGAAGCCGCGTTTCAGGAAATGATCGCAATGCATCATCTTGAGTCCGGAATCAAAGCCAACCATTTCCTTCCCGTGATCGCGCAAATTGACGGGAAAAAATTCTATCACACCGCGCATCCGCCGCTGCTGCATATCATTTACGCGGTCCTCTACCGGATTTTCGGCGTTCACGAATGGGTGACCAGGAGCATAAGCATTACCCTGCTCATAGCCGCGATTTTTCTTCTGAGCCGGCTAATCGAGCCCAGGCAGCGGCCGGCCTTCTTCATCATCGCGCTCTTTTTGCCCGTATCTTTCCGGCTGGGCATCACCACCAATTACGAGCCGCTAACCATCTTCAGCGTCTCTTTGTTTGTTTTCGCTTTTGAGCGTTTTCGTATGAGTCGGAAAAAAAATTACTGCTTTTTTCTGCTCGTTTCTTTTATTTTGATGCTCCTGTCCGACTGGCCGGCGTACCTCGCGATTCCCGCGCTCATCCTGATCAACCTCCGCCGCGCGGATGAGCGGAAATGGCTGCTCATCCTGCTTGCCGCTGAGGTCGCATTTCTGGCCGCTTTTCTTTTTTACCAGAAAAGCATCGCGGGAGAGATTGCGCTCTTTTCGCACGGCTTAACCAGGAGCAACCCGCTCTATATCTTTCAGCTCGCGACATATCAGGAAATGCTTGAGCATCTGGTATGGATTCTGGGCCGGCCCGCTCTGATCCTGGCCGCGGCGGCTCTGGCCAAGCTGGCTCGGGACCGGAAAAAACTGCCCATACCTGACCTTTACGCTTTCTCCGCGTTGTTTCTTCTGCTGCTCTGGCTCACCGCCGCCAATCTCGCGAGCAGACATTATGTCTATCTTCTCTATTTTTTCCCTCTTTTGGCGATGGCATTGAGCTATGTCGCGACCGCGCTTAAATCGCGAAAACTTGCGCTCGCTCTGGTTCTCGTCTCTTTCCTGGTCCCGGACTATAAAGGATTCACCATCCGGGACGCGCGCGCATTTTATCTCGCGGCCAAAGTTTCGAAAACGGGCGCGCGCACCTGCTTCTCCAGCGCCGCGCTGGGCACGCTCTTTTTCTATGATAAAATTGAAACAATGGTGCCGGTCAGCGAGGATGCGTCTCTGTCTTTGGATAAAATCGAATTCGACCTGCTGGTGGTTGACCAAAAAAGCGCGGAAGTGAAAAAAAACAAAGAGCTGATTGAAAGGATAAATAGTCCCGGCTACCGCCTGGTCTGGGCTTTCCCGGATCTGTCGGTTTATTTAAAAAAGAACCTCAAACTTCAAGACCGCTATCTTGCCGGCCAGCTTGACTATCAAAAGCGCGGGGCTAGGTGGTGGGAGCCGACCGCGGAAGTGGTCTGGTTTCAAGAAAAGCCCTGGTATGGGATCAAGCAGCCGCCGGGCCCGCAAAAAATATCCAGACTTGAATTCGAATCGCGCTCCGAATGCCTCCGCCTGCGGCCGGCCATAATCAGGTCCGCGCTCTCCGGCAAAAGCGACGGGGTCGGCTTCACCGTGATCGGCTCTGGCCCGGAACAAAAGAACCTGCTCTACTCCCGGTTTCTGGTTTCGGCCGCGGCGCGGGAAACAGAAATCCCGGTCGGCAATCTGAATCGTATAGCTCTGATAACCGACGCCGGCCCAAAAGGGAATTACAGTTTTGATGATGCCTTTTGGCTGGATGCGGCGTTCACTGAGTGCGAAGCAAAGGAGGCGCAATGAGCGCGGAGGCTCTGAGATTCTCGGTGGTTGTTCCGGTTTACAACGAGGAATCCGCGATCGGTCCTTTGCTGGAGAAACTTTTTTCATCCCTGAAAAATCTGGCCGCGGAAATAATCGTGGTTGACGACGCCTCCAGTGATAAAAGCCCGGAGCTTCTGGAAAGGTATGTCCGGGAGGGGAAAATCAAGCTGGTCCGCCACAATTTGAATCGAGGTTACGGCGCCGCGATCAAGAGCGGCCTGCGGGCAGCCGGTTCGGATAAAATTCTGATCCTGGATGGAGACGGCAGCTACTCTCCCGAAAATATCCCCGCGCTGATCCCTGTGAGCGGCAAGGCCGAGATGGTGATTGCGGCCAGAAAAAGCGGCTTCAAAATCGAGCCGCTGACAAGAAGATTTTTCAAATGGCTCGTGCTCAAACTGCTTCATTACCTGGCCGGAATTCAGGTCCCGGACCTGAATTCCGGAATGAGGATCTTCAACAAGAATATTGCCGCGAAATATCTCTCTCTTTTGCCGGACGGCTTTTCCTTCACCTCCACCCTCAGCCTGATTTTTTTGAGCGAAGGATACCCGGTTGAATATGTCGATATTGACTATCAGCCCCGGCAGGGAAAATCCAAGTTCCGTTTGCGCGAGCTCAACTCGCTTTCCCTGCTCGTGCTCAGAACCATTATGTATTTTAACCCGCTCAAATTCTTCATCCCGCTGAGCGTCTTCCTTGCCGCGCTTGCCCTGTTCCTCGCTTTGTTCAGCATTTTCGCGCTCGGCAAGTTTATGGATGTGACCACCGTCGTCATCCTGCTTTCGGCAATGCAAATTTTTATCCTCGGACTTTTGGCCGACCTTCTTTTGCGGTTGAGGAAATGAGGATTCTGCTTGTTTATCCGCCCACGAAGCGAGCGGTTCCGAGCATCCTGCCCCGGGAAGTTGAGGCTGCAAGGGGATCGTTTCCGCCCCTGGGCATTCTTTACCTGGCGGGACAACTCAGGGATATTCCGGGCCTTGAAGTTTTTGCCCTGGACGCGGCGACCGAGAATCTAACCCCGCAAAAGATCGCGGAAACGGTGTCGGCAAAAAAGATCGATCTGGTCGGGATCAGCATCCTGAGCTTCCATTTGATCGATGCCATAGAGACCGCTCAGCGGATCAAACAGAAATCGCCCGAGACCATAATTATCGCGGGCGGGCCCCACCCCCACATATATCCGGTTGAGACTCTCCGGCTCGGGGTCTTCGATTATGCCGCGCTGGGCGAGGGCGAGGAAATTTTTAAAACCTTCGCGCAAAAATTGGGCGATGGTAAAACCGAGCCGGACATACCCGGAATTATATCGCGCTCTGCAATTGACCGGGCTGACTTGAATTTCTGCCATATTCCGGACCTGGACCTTCTGCAATTCCCGGATCGGAAATTGCTTCCCATAAAAAAATATTTCTCGGTCTTAAGTCCTCACCGGCCGGCGACCACGGCCGTTTCCAGCCGGGGATGTCCTTACCGGTGCATCTTTTGCGACCGGCCTCACCTGGGCAAGCGGTTCCGGCCCCGTTCCGCTCGCAATGTTGTGGAGGAGATGGAAGCCTGCTCGGATCTGGGCATTCGGGAAGTGATTTTTTACGATGACAACTTCACGACCAGCCGGGACCGGGTTGTTGAAATCGCGGAGCTGATCCTGAAGCGCAAGCTGGAAATTTCCTGGGACATCAGGGCCAGAGTTGGCGATTTAAAACCCGAGGACTACCGCGTGCTCGCCCGCGCCGGCCTGGAGCGGATTCATTTCGGGGTGGAAACCGGGGACCCCGCGCTGCTCGAATTTATTCAGAAAAAAATAACGATTGAGGAGGCGAGAGAGGCTTTCCAGTCCGCGCGGGAAGCCGGGATTGAGACCCTGGCCTATTTTATAATCGGCCTGCCCGGGGAAAACCAGGACACGCTCAACCGCACGATTACTCTTGCCCGGGAACTTAAGCCCGACTTTGTCCACTTCTCGCTCTTGATGCTTTTTCCCGCGACCCCGGTTTACTCGATGGCGCTGGAAAAAGGAATCATCAAGAGAGACCTCTGGCAGGAGTTTGCGGCCAATCCCGGCCCGGACTTTTGCGCTCCGATCTGGGAAGAGAAACTGAAGAAGCAAGAGCTGATTGCCGCGCTTCGCCGCGCATACCGCGCGTTTTATTTCCAGCCCCGCTACCTGTTATCCCGCGCGGCAAAGACCAGAAGCTGGCAGGGATTCAAAAACCAGGTCCGGATGGGCTTCTCCATCCTGGGGATTAAATGACGAAAAACCGCGAACCTGATTTCTCGGTGATAGTCCTTTTCGGAAGGGGCCGGCTGGAGCCCTGCCTTTCCAGCGTGCTTGGGCAGAAAGATGCCAGTTTTGAGGTGATCGCAGTGATTGATTTTGAGCCTCCGCAAACGGAAGATTCTCGGATAAGGTTCTTGAAAATCACGAACCTGAATCCCGCGCAAAGACGAAACCAGGCAGCCGCGGCCGCACGCGGAAAATTTCTCGCATTTATTGACGATGACGCAACCGCGCCTCCGGACTGGCTCGCAACCGCAAAAACTATTTTGGAAACACATCCCGGCATGGCCGGGTTCGGCGGTGCGAACATTGCCCCGGAGAAAATGAACTGGCGGGAACAGCTCGTGGACTTGATTCTCACCGACCGTTATTTCGGCTCCGGCAGCGGAAGCTATAAGCCTTTTGGCAAGCCTCATCCCGCGCGGCCCGGTGAGCTGCACTCGTCAAATTTGTTTGTCCGCCGGGAATTTTTCGACCAGGTCAAAGGCTTTAACGAAAAAATCGGCTACGGCGCTGAAGACAGCGAGCTGCTCTACCAACTAAGGAAGAAACCCGGGCTTGATCTTGGTTTTTTCCCGGAACTTTTTGTCTGGCATAAAAGGCGGCCGTTCGGGACCGCGCTCTTGAAAAGAAATTTCCGCTTCCGGCGCCAGAACGGAAGGCTGATGTGGCTATATCCGGATATGTATATGTGGAACAGCCCGCTTCCGGCCGGCGTGGGCACGCTTATTTTCGTAATTATTCTGCTCATCGTCTCTCCCCCCGCGGCATTGTTCTATTTTGTGATTTACTTCGTCTTTCTCTTTGCCTGGAGTCTCTTTCGTTTGAAAAAAGCCAGATATCTTTGTCTGCTGGCCCCGTTTGTTTATTTCTTTCATCACCTGAGTTATGTTTTCGGCCTTGCCGCGGGCGCGCTCGAGGGACTTGTACGGGGCAGGGAACAGATGCGCCGGCTTTACGGCCGGGATGATTTTGTGAAAAAAATAAGCAATGATAAGCTTTGAAGAGATGCAGGAAGAAAAAAACTTATTTCGTAACCTGCTCGAGTTTGTGGAATTCAAGAGCGGTGGTGCGGCCCGGTATGTAGTTGAGCAGATTTTTGCCGCATTCTTAAGCTGGATTCCCGGACTGCCCGGGCTCGTTTTGCGATGGCTTTTTTACCGGCTGCTGGTTTCAGGTTCCGGCTGGATCGCAATCGAGCGGGGGGTGGAAATTTTCGGCACCAAATGGATAACCCTGGGAAGAGGGATTTATCTGGGCGAGGGCGTGATTCTGCAGGGCCGGCCCGGAGGGTTAAAAATAGGTGACGGGGTTAGAATAATGCCGCGTGCGGTGCTGAATGTTTACAATTACCGGGGCCTGGAGCATAGCGGGATCGAGATCGGAAGCGGCTCGGTCATCGGCATCGGCGCGGTGATCACAGGCCAGGGTCTGGTTAAGATCGGCGAGCAGGTGATCGTGGCGCCCGGGGTTAAAATTATGCCGGTGAATCATATTTATTCGGACCCGAACAGGCCGATCAAGGAGCAGGGAATCCAGGCTAAGGGGATTATCATAGCAAAAGGCGCGTGGGTCGGCGCGGGCGCGATTGTGCTGGACTCTGTTGAGATCCGCGAGAACGCGGTGGTGGCCGCGGGCGCGGTGGTGGTGGAATCAGTTCCGGCCCAAGCGGTGGTCGCGGGCAATCCGGCTCAGCCGGTAAAAAGCCGCGCTCAATAGTTCGAGTTGAAAAAAAGAAAGATGGACAAGCTGAAAAATATAGTGATTGAGATGAGGCCCAAGCAGTGGGTCAAGAATCTGCTGGTGTTCGCCGCGCTCGCATTCAGCGAAAACCTGCGTTCGAAAATCTCGATCTTGAACTCCCTCTTAACCTTCGCCAGTTTTTGCCTGGTGGCAAGCTCGGTCTATGTGGTCAACGATATTTTTGACCGCGAGCGGGACCGGCTCCATCCGGAAAAGAAAAACCGGCCCATTGCCCGCGGAGAAATCTCTCCGGCCCAGGCCTGGATTCTCGCCGCAGTGCTTTTCGTCCTGGGATTTTTGCTTGCCAGCCAGCTCAACTGGCAGGTGCTCGCTATCCTGGCCGCTTACCTTGTGTCCAATTTTCTATACTCGGTCTGGATCAAGCACTTTGCGATTCTCGATGTGTTTTTCGTCGCTTTAGGATTTGTGCTGAGGGTGGCCGCCGGCGGAGAAGCCATCCAGGTCGAAATCTCGGCCTGGATAATTCTTTGCACCATACTCGGCTCGCTGTTCCTTTCCTTTGCCAAAAGAAGACACGAGCTGGGACTTAAGGGCGAGAACGCAACCAGCCACCGCCGCTCGCTTGCGGAATACTCCCCTTACTTTATCGACCAGATGATCGCAGTCACCACCGCCAGCACCGTGATGGCTTACGCGCTCTGGACGATGTGGCCGAGCGTGGAGGAAAAATTTCACACCAAGCACCTCCCCTACACCATCCCGTTCGTCTGCTACGGAATCTTCCGCTACCTCTATCTGGTGCACAAGAAAGGCGAAGGCGGAGACCCGACAAAGCTATTCCTCAAAGACAAGCCCCTCGCAATCGACATCATCCTCTGGCTCGCAACCGTGATCGCAATCCTTTACTTTAAAGTCTGACCGCTTTTTTCAGGCGAAATTTTTCGGGGCAAAATAAGGAAAAGGCCTTGACAAACCATCATCTGATTGCTATACTGTATACAATGTGAGTCTAATAACAATAATATTGCATCAGACAATAAAAAGGGAGCTTGCCCTGGTCTTGCTCGTTTCCGCGTCCGGCTGCGCGTATACTCTGCGCTACAACCTGGCGAAAGTTTCCCGCAATGTCGATGGCGACACCATCGTTCTCACCAGCGGCGAGCGGGTGCGCTATCTCTGCATAGACACTCCGGAGATTCACCACCCCCGGAAGCCCCTCCAGCCTTTCGGACTTGAGGCGAGTGCGCGCAACGCGGAGCTTACAAGCTCAAAGTCAGTTGTTCTTGAATATGACCGGCAGCGCCGAGACTGGTATGGACGGCTCCTGGCGATGACCTACAGTTCAGGCGTCTTGGTCAATGCCGAGCTGCTCAAAGAGGGATACGCCCGGCTCATGGTCATCCGGCCCAACCAGAGCTGCCGGGCAAGATTCGCCTTGCTCCAGGATCAAGCGCGCGCGGACAGGTCGGGCTTGTGGAGCATCTCTCCGGACCGCGCCGACAATTCGAAATAAAAAGCGGCTGGGATGGCTTTCGGCCTACCCGAGCCGCTTTACTTCTCTGGTCTTGAAACTTACTCGATTTTGAAATTGACCGTGGTCAGGAGATTGCCGTCCGCGTCTTTGACCTCCACTTTCCAGGGGCCGGTCCAGCTGGGATCAATATTCTTGGAGCCCCAGGTTCTCCAGGCCGCAGCTTTCACCGCCAAGGTCACGGTGCCCATATCCTCATTTTCGCCCTTGATCCAGGTCATCTTGATCTCGGTTGGCTCCTTGGCCCCGACCACTTTGACAAAGCAATAAACCTTGCCTACATCTTTGGAGAATGTTTCCCCCGGCTCCACCGGTTCCCTGTTCTCCACACCCTTTGCGATCACGGCCTTTTCAATGGTGAGTGCGGATGCCGCCGGGGCCGCAGGAGCTTCTTCCTTCTTGGCCTCCTGCGCTATCGCTATGCTCACCATCACAAACACGAAAACCCCCAGGACCAATAAAACTTTTTTCATCTGCTCCCTCCTTTTTTGGTTTGGGTTGACACCTTAAACAAATGACATTCTAACTCCGAAATAAATTCTGTCAACAAAAATTTATTTCGGTCTTTTTTTCCGCATTTTGGGCAAAGAATTCAGGCCGGTGTGTCCAAAGCCGCCGCTTTTTCGTCCTGTGGCGGAAAGCCTGGCCGCATCCCGCAGGTCGCACTCAACATATCTGGAGATAACCATTTGCGCGATGCGGTCGCCTTTTCTCACCCGGAAAGGTTCTTGGCCCAGGTTGATGAGCAGGACCTTTATTTCTCCCCGGTAGTCGGAATCAATGGTGCCGGGGGAATTGAGGAGTGTGATCCCGTATTTCAATGCGAGTCCGCTTCTAGGCCTGATCTGGGCCTCGTATCCTTGAGGCAGCTCCATAACCAGGCCCGTGGGCACAAGCGCCCGCTTCATCGGCTCGATGACAATGTCCTTATCATTGCTTGCCCTAAGGTCAAAGCCGGCTGATGCGCCGGTTGCGCGCATTGGCAGGCGCTTTGCCGCATCCTTTCCAGACAGCCGCTTGATCTTGATTATTTGCCCGGCCATCTATCCCCCTTTGTACCCGAATTCATATACCTTGAAAATTCGGTCGGAGTAAAAAATTTCCACCCGCCCGATGAGCCTGAAGAGGCGTTCCAGGTCCTCTTTGTTCTGCGCATCAATAAATTTAAGATAGACAATGGCATATTTGATGTCCCGGCGCTTGAACTCCGCCCGCATCTGCTCCAGCGCCTTTTCCTGGTTTTCCCTCCCCAGCCGGAAAAAGCGGAGCGGCTCGTCAAGATAGAAAAAAAGCGCATCATCGGAAAATCCCGCGCCCACTTTTCTCGCGGTGAGATCAATCGCCAGCCGCTTCTGGTGATAGGGCTGGTAGAACCCGGAATAGCGGTAAATATCGGGAAGGAGCGGAAGCTCAAGGATGGTGAATTGCCCGGACTCTTTAGCTATCTCTCGATAAGGCGCGGGGATCGGAACCCGGTCAATCTTGATCGGAGCCTGGTTAAGCTCTGCTATTCCCAGCACAGCGACCGCGGCCAAGACCATCCTGCTTTTCCTGCCCGGAAATTTTTGTTCAAGCCGCTTGAAAAATCCACTGGCGAAAACCGCAATCGAGAGCAGGCTGAAAATGACCGCGCGCACCGGGCTTCGGTCCATTTCAAAAAAGAAGAAAATCCGGCGCAGGAAATAATAGGGGAGAGGAATGGTGTAAAATGTGTGTCCCGCGATATTAAGATATGGCCCCAGGCTCAAGATCAAGAAAACCAGGAAAATCAGAATCCAGAACCCGGATTGCCTGATCTTTTTCCGGGCAAGCAAAAGCCCCAAGGCCGCGGTCAAAAGCAGAACCAGGCCGGGAAAAAGCTCCTTGCCGGAAACACCGTGGCTACCAATAATCTTTTCCGCGGCCTCGCCCAGCTCTCCGTACAAACGCTGATTCGCGGCCGGGGTCACAAACCCGATCAGGTTGGCCGAGTAAAGGCTTTGCTCCTGAACCGTGCTGGTCGCAGGAGTGCTCTTGCGCAAAAGCTCGCGGCCGCCCGCAAAAAGATACGGGCTGGAAAGCGCAAGGGCCAAGGCTGATGCCGTCGCGACGGCTTTGAGCCATTTTTGGTCCAGGCTTTGCCGGTCCGTGAAAAGCATATACAATAAATTGAGCGCGAAAAAAATTGTGAGATATATGACATAATTGGGGGACTGGTAAAGAACCGGGACCAGGGAAAGGCCGAAATAGACCCCGCTTTTCCAGTCTTTTTTCTTAAGCAGGCCGAGATAAAAATAAACCGGCAGCAGCATAAGCTCAAGGCAAGAGGTGTGGCAGCGCGGCAGATGCCAGTAGTGGAAGGGGATAAAGCTGAAAAGGATTGCCGCGGCGAATCCCGCGCTCCGGCTTCCGGTGATTTCTCTAAAGAGCAAAAATCCCATAAATGAGGTAAGTGCAAAAGACAGGATGCTTATCCAGTGGAAGAATCCGGGGAGGCTGGCGGGGGTTCCAAAAATGGCCTGAAGCGGCCAGGAAAAAATGCCGTAGCTTAAATAGACCGGGAAGAAAACCATGCTGTATCCGTCCGGATAGTTGATCATCGGATTGAACCAGGGCGAGGTGTGGAGCTGGAAAAGCGAATAATACTGCCACCAGAAATTATAAAAGGTCGCGGCTGTGTCCAGGTGGTCAAAGAGCGGGTATCGGTCAAAGGTTACTGCCAGCGGCCAAGTCATTATCACCGCGAGGATCAGACAGAATAAGAATATCGCCGGCAACCGTAATTTGGATCGCGTGCTCATTTCAACCCGGTCCAGGCTCAACTTATCCTAATCGATTTGAGTCCAATCCGCCAAACCGGTTCCAATCAGCATTTGCCGACCGCAGCCAAGTAAACCGCGGCCTCGTCCTCCGAGTCCAGGCCGATCAGATCATCCACCGCATCGTCAAAAAACGCGCCGACCGCGCAACAGCCCAGCCCCAAATCCTCGCACGCGAGATAGAGGTTCTGGCAGATGTGGCCTGCGTCCGTGAAAAGGTAGCGATAGGCCCGGTCCGAATACTTGTAAGCGCTGCGCGCGAAAACCGCGCTCCAGACAAAAACCGCGGAAGCCGCCGCGCACATATCCTGGCCCAGCGCCGCGGTTTCTATGGTCCGGGAAAAATCCCCGGCCTTAACCAGCTCAAGCTCCTGGGTGAGAATGTTGAAGTGATAGATGCCGGGATCGATCCCATCCACCCGGTTGATCACCAGATAAGTCTCAAGCGGATAAAGCGCGCCCGCGCTGGGAGCGGTTCTAAGCAAAAAGCCCGACACCTTTTCCGTCACTCCCTGCGAGGCCCAGAGCAGGAGCGAAAGCTGTTCCTGGCTGATTGCCTGCCTGGTAAAATCCCGCCTCGAGCGCCTACTTTTAAGCGCATTCCAGAGCGAGCTCTCCGGAAGAGACGGAGCCTCCAGTTTTATCTTCCGCGCATCCTTGTATTCTTTGAAAGGCGCGGCCATTTGTTTGGGCTTGGAGCCTACAAACGGATGACTCCGGCTGTAACAAGTCCGTTTTAAAAATTCCTCGCCTATTCCCGCCATTTCCCCTCCTTAAATGTGCGAGCGACTTTAGTCGCGATTCATTTGAAAATATTTTTCACCGCAAAGACGCAAAGTTCGCAAAGAATCTGTCTGTGAGATATGAGATTTGCAATTTGAGATTCAATGCGAAGTCCCGCGAGCCGCGGGATGCGAGCGAGCTTGCTCGCGATTCTTCACAACCCGAGCTCAGATGCAATCTCCTTCATCGCGCTGATCGATATGCCCATAAACTCCTCCAGCGTAAGCCCCATATCCGAGCAGCTTCTTATCTGGTCCCGGTTTGCTCCCGCGGCAAACCGCTTTTCCTTCATCCGCTTCACCGCAAATTCAACCTCCACCGCAGCCAGCTTTTTCTCCGGTCTTATCAGCGCGCACGCAACCAGAAAACCCGTGACCGGGTCCGCGGCCCAGATGGCCTTATTCATCAGGCTATTCCTATCCGCCTTGTTGCCGTGAGCCTTGATCGCGTCCAGAATTTCCGGGTCAAGATTATAGCCCGCAAGCCATTCCACGGTTACTAGGCTGTGCCGCTCCGGGTTATTGAGCGTCTCCTCATAATCCAGATCATGCAGAATCCCGGCCAGCGCCCATTTGTCCTCATCAGCATTGAATTTCCTCGCCAGATGCCTCATCACAGCCGCAACCGCCAGGCAGTGCTTCTGCAGATTCGCATTGCCCAGCTTTGCAAAAACCAGCTTCTTCCCCTCCTCAAAATCCATCTCGCCTCCTATAAAGACTATGCGCTCAAAAACGGAGTTTATATTTTAGCCCGTATCTGGCTAATCAAAAAGCGGGACACTATAATCCGGCGGTTATTCTTGCTTATTTTCACAGGCTATGGTAAAAGTCAGGCAAAGGAACTTAAGGGAGGAAAAATGAATAAGTTGTTGACGGTTTCGGGTGTGAAGCTGGCGGAGATGATTCGCAAAAGGGAAGTAAGCTCAGCAGAGGTTGTTGAGGCGCACATCAAGCAGATTCAGAAAGTTAATCCGGTGATCAATGCGGTGGTGAAGGACCGGTTCGAGCAAGCGAGAGCAGAGGCCAAGGCGGCTGACGAAAAAATAAAATCAACTACGCCTGATCAGCTTCCCCCTTTCCACGGCGTGCCCTGCACGGTCAAGGAATGCTTTCAATTGACCGGTATGCCCAACGCCTCGGGACTTCCCGCGCGCAAGAACATTATTTCCAAAGAGGATGCGACCGCGGTTTCGCGGATGAGAAAAGCGGGAGCGATCCCTCTGGGCGTGACCAACACCTCGGAGCTGTGTATGTGGTATGAGTCGTCCAACCGGGTTTACGGCCGCACCAATAACGCCTACAATCCCCGTCATATTGTTGGCGGCAGTTCGGGCGGTGAAGGAGCGATCATTTCCGCGGGAGGGTCTCCTTTCGGGGTAGGCTCTGACATCGGCGGCTCGATCCGGATGCCGGCTTTTTTCAACGGCGTTTTCGGGCACAAGTGCACGGGCGGGATGGTTCCCAACACCGGCCAACACCCGATGCCGGAGAACGAGGCGCTCAGGTTTTGCAGCACGGGCCCGCTTGCGCGCAAGGCCGAAGACCTGATGCCTCTGTTAAAAATTATGGCCGGGCCCGACGGCAAGGATGCGGGATGTTTGAATTTTGAAATCAAAGACCCGGCGAAGGTGGAGATCGGCTCACTCAAGGTCATAACTATTGACGGCGACGGCGCTCATCCGGTGAGCAGGGATTTGCGGGAAGCGCAGCAAAAAGTCGCGGACTATCTTGCGGGCAAGGGCGCGAAGGTGACAAAGACCAGGGTGGAGAACTTAAAACATTCGTTTATGATTTGGACATCGATGCTCACGGTCGAGACTGAAACTCCTTTCAGTGTTCTGCTTGGGAACGGCAAGGCGGTGAACAGCTTCTGGGAAATGGTCAAATGGTTTTTCCGGCAGAATGAGCACACTTACCCCTCAATCACTATGTCTTTCCTGGAAAAATTACCCAGGTGGACTCCCAAATGGACCCAGGCTTTTGTCGAGATGGGCAAGGCGCTTCGCAAGGAGCTGGTGGAGCTGATCGGCCCGAACGGAATTATGCTCTATCCGTCGCACTCATATCCCGCTCCGGTTCATCACCGGCCTTTGCTCACCCCTTTCAATTTCGCGTATACCGGGATTTTGAATGTGATGCAGCTCCCGGTGACCCAGGTCCCGCTCGGACTGAACAAAAAAGGCCTTCCGCTCGGAGTCCAGGTCGCGGCGGTGCATGGAAATGACCATATCACCATCGCGGTTGCTCTTGAGCTGGAGAAAGCCTTTGGAGGATGGGTTCCGCCGAAGATGGCGGAGAGTGAGTAGAAACGCAGGAAGTCGCGAGTAAGCTCATTCGTTCATCAAGGTGTGCGGACAAGAGTGTCCGCACCACGAATCGCGGCTAAAGCCGCTCGCATCCCGCCTCGTCACGCGGGGCGTGACTCCGCGGGACTCGCTTCGCTCGCAAAAGAAACGGCGCAATTCAGAAAAAAGCCCGAGGCATTTGCCCCGGGCTTTTTAGCATTCTCTTTAGGTTTTACTTGGAAAGCGCCTTGTTTATTTTTTCCAAAAGAACTTCGGGCTTGACCGGCTTTTCAATGTATTCCTCAACCGGCATATAGTCGGTGTCCCTGGCCTTATCGAACTTGAACCCGGTCACCTTGCCGACTGCGGTGAGCAAAAGGATGGGCTTGGTTTTGAGCTTGGCGTCGTTCCTGATTTTATAGACAAGCTGGAATCCCGCGTCCGGCTCTTCCATCATAACATCCACCAAAAACAGGTCCGGGTTTTCTTTCTTGGCTATTTCCCAGCCTTCCTTGGCCTGGGTGGCTGTGCTCACCTTGTGGCCGCTTTTTTCCAGGATGAGTTTGGTCGCATCCACGAAATCCGGGTCGTCGTCAATCAACAGTATCTTTGCCATCTCGCCCTCCTTTTACTTTTCAATCAGGTGCACGGAGCAGGAGAAGCAGGGGTCATAAGCCCGAATCAGCATTTCCAGTATAAATTTAATATCCTCCGGACTCTTGCCTTCCGCCACCAGCTGGGGCACGATCGCTTTCATATCGTCTTCCATATTACCGCTGTTGAGGTTGGTCGGGATCACGCAGTTGGCCTTGATGCATTTTCCGGTCTTGTCGTAAGTATAATCATGGACAAGGTATCCGCGGGGGGCCTCGGTAATTCCGACTCCCCTGCCCGCCACCTTGAAGTTAGGCTTGACCGGCTCTTCTTTTTGGATGCCGTTCTTTATAAATCCGTCAAGCAGCCGCTTGGCCCGCTCCCAGCAAAGCGCGTATTCAACCAGCTGCGCGACGCTGTTCATAAAGGGATTTATGGATGGGGTTTTGAAATTGAACTTCTTGGCCACCGCGGCCGCCAGACCGGTCTTGAGCAGTTCCGCATTGTTGTTGCAGCGGGCGAGCGCGCCGACCGCGAAGCTGCCGCGCTTATGCTTGCCCCGCTTGCAGGTGCTATAGGGGACCACGAACTCGTTGACGACTCCCTCGTATTCCATATTATCGTAGGTTTTTTGGGTGTCCGAGGAATAGGTCAAGCCGTCATAGAAGGGGAATTCTTTGTCGTGCTTGATTGAGATATATTCGGTCTCGCGGGTGAAATTAGGCAGCTTGTCGGCTACGGAAAGGACCGTGTCAACAATGAGCATGACATCCTTCTCACGGTCATCAAAGGCCTGGCGCATTATTTTGAGCTCGTCTTTGGTCGGATACAATGTAAATCCGCCGGGAACCATTCTCATACAGTGGACTTCAAACCCGGTGAGATAAAGGAACATATCGTTTGCCAGTCTCTTGAGCCTGAGCGCGGCCTTGACCACCTCGGGCGCAACCGCCGCGAGCGCAAGCGCGCTCTTGGCTTTGAACAGGTCAGGCGCGACCAGGTACGCGACATGAAGGATGTGGCTTTCGAGCTGCTCCGCGTCATCAATCAGGACCCTGAGCCAGTAGGTCTGGTCGCTGATCTTGATTCCCAGCGCGTTCTCGGTAGCTCGCAGGCTGGTCAGCTGGTGGGAATGACTGCAGATGCCGCAGATCCGGCACATAACCCAGTGCATCTCCCACCATTCTCTGCCCCGGGCAAAAGATTCAAATAAGCGGGGCGATTCCGGAAGCTCGAGCTTGCAGCCGGTGAGCTTGCCATCCTTGACCTCGGCCCAAATGTTGGCGTGGCCTTCCACCCTGGTTACATAATCTTCCCTGATCTCAAAAGTTTTAGTAGCCATTATTTCACTACCTCCGAGTATCCATAAAATAACCGATACCTGCGCAGAATATCCTGGACGGTCAGTCCGGCTTTGCTCAAGGTGATCTGGTCGGCTTCCAGGTGAGGATTTCCCACCAGGCCGTAGCAGCCGGTGCAGGGCCACTGGGAGTTGGGGCAGCGGGAATCGCATCCGGCCAGAGTAATCGGCCCCAGGCAGATGGTGCCTTTGATCATCAGGCACTCGTTCTCATTGTATTTGCACTCAACGCATACCGGGTAATTGGGAAGAGCGACCTTGGCGCCGCTCAAGACCTGCTTCACGACGCTGATGAACTGGAACCTGTTAATCGGGCATCCGGGTATGGCAAGATCAACCGGGACCACTTCGTTCACAGCCAGCACCTTGGGAAGAACCTCAAAAAATTTGGAATCCTCGCCGTAGACCGCCTTTTGCGCCTCCACGCTGTCCTGGAAATTGCGCAGCTTATTGAGGCCGCCGGTGACAGCGCATGCTCCCAGCGCCACCAGCACCTTGGCTTTTTCCCTGATTTCCTTGATGCGTTTCACATCGTGAGGCGTAATGATGGAGCCTTCGATGAAGGCGATTTCATAATCCTGTCCCCGGTCCGAGATCGCCTCCCGGAAATTGACGATGTCCACCGCGTTGGCTATATCCAGCAGCTCGGGCTCGCAGTTCAAGACCATCAACTGGCATCCCTCGCAGCAGGAGAAGTCAAAGAACGCGACTTTTGGTTTAGCCATTACAGCGCCTCCTTGATACCTTTGATCAGCGGGTAGTGGAAAACCGGGCCGTCCTGGCAGCAGTAGTATCCGTGAATCTGGCAGTGGCCGCATTTTCCAATGCCGCACTTCATTCTTCTTTCCAGGGACAGATAAATGTTCTCGTCCCTGAAGGACTTGCCTTCCAGGGCGAGCAGGACGAACTTGTACATCACGGGAGGACCGCAGACAATGGCGACGGTCTTGTCAAGGTTGATTTTCAGGGGCGGGATCAAGGTGGTGATGACGCCGACATTTCCTTTCCAGCTTGCATCTCCGCGGTCAACGGTAAGGAGCAGTTCAACATCCTTTTTGCCCGCTTTCCAGTCCACGAATTCCGGGAAGTTGAAAAGCTCTTTGGGCGTGCGCGCGCCGTAGAGCAGGATGATTCTTCCATAATCCTTCCGGTTGTCCACAGAATAATTGATGAAGCTCCGGAGCGGAACCATTCCGATGCCGCCGCCGATGAAGAGCAAATCTTTGCCCTTGAGCTTGTCAGCCGGGAAACCTTTGCCGAACGGCCCCCGGATGCCTACCTTGTCCCCTTCCTTGAGCTGATGGATAACCTCGGTAACTCTCCCCACTTTCCTCACACAAAGGTCAAAGCCCTTGGCGGTGGGAGAGCTGGAGATGGAGATCGGGCACTCGCCGATGCCGAAGAGCGACACTTCCACGAACTGCCCGGGCTGATGCCCCAGCTCCGAGCCGTCATCAAGCGCAAGCTGGTAGAATTTTTCCAGCTCGGTCATAGGGATGACCTTTTTGATGGTGGCATACTTCGGCAGATATAGACTTGTTTCCGAAACTTTTTTAGCCGGCTCCGCCATTTTTTTATCTCCCTTGGTTTATTTCTTATCCCTGCTTGGATTTCACGCCCAAAAACAGCTTGTTTGCGGTTTCCGGGATGCTGATCTCAGCCGTGCACTGCCGACCGCATCTTCCGCAGCCCACGCAGAAGGCATAGCCGCCGAACTTGGTGGTCAGGTAACGGAACTTGCGGTAGAAGCGATGCTTCTGGCGGGTGGCCTGGTCGCGCATAAATTTCTCGCCCCCCGCGACCTCGGTGAAAACTTCCAGCTGGCAGGAATCCCATGACCGGGTGCGTTTTCCGGTTTCCAGGTTTAAGTCCAGATCGTCTTTGACATCAAAGCAGTAGCAGGTGGGGCAGACATTGGTGCAGGTGCCGCAGGCCAGGCATCTGCGTCCGAAATCCTCCTTCCACATCGCAAGGTCTTCGCCGTTCATGCAAAGGAGCGGAAGCTCAACCACCTTGGGCATAAATTCCGCGCCTTTATCGGTTGCGCATTTGAGCTTGGCCTTGTATGCGAGCTCCTCATCAAGCATCGATGCTTCGCCGGTCTTGGCCAGCGCCAGCAGCTTCTCGCCTTTGGCGGTGAAGGCCTCGGCCAGCCAGCTCTGGCCGAGGTCGCTCAGGAAAATGTCAAACCCTTCGCGGTAGTCGTTGCTTTCCACCTTGGTGCAGAAACAGTACTCGTCGGGGTTGCAGGTGACGCCGATCATTGTGGACTTGGCGCGCTTTTGAAGATAGGTGTTGTCCGGGTTTCCTTCCCGCCAGCACATATCCAGCCGAAGCAGGCCCTGCATATCGCAGGCGTGGACGCCGAGCAGGATGATCTCTTTATCCGGCTCGTTCTTGGGAACCTTGAGCGCGCCGGACTTGACATTGAACTCCAGGATAGCCTCATTTTTGGGCGCGGTGAAGAACTTTTTGGGCGGAAGGATGGTGCTGAAATAGTCAAGCGCGAGCTCGGCCGGGTCGCCCACTTTGTCAAAGAAGTAGAATTTATCCGTGCGCTTTTTGGGGCCGAAGACATCTCCCTCTTTCTTGAGTTTGTCCACCCACGCTCCGAAATCTTTTTTGGCAATTACTCCTTTTTTCATTGCTCCCTTTCCTTTTTACCAGGATTTTTTCTTGAAGAAAAAGCCCTTTTCCCGGGCCTGAGGACCCCCCTGCCTGATGCCATACCCGTCGGTCCAAAAACTGAAATTCAAACTAGCACAGGGCCGTTATCTTGTCAAGAAAAAAAGCGGGAATATTTCCAACTTGGGGCCGGGCTTGCCCTTGCTTTTGGGGACGATGCCAAGAGCCGGCCGGAGATGCCCGGGATTGTGTTGATCTTAATATCATAAAGGGATAATCTGGATAGGGCCGGCAGGTTCAAGGGATGTTGCAAAGACAAAAGGCCAAGGGATGAATTCCAATCAAAAAGCCGCGCTTTTAAGCGGGCTTTTGTTTCCCGGCCTGGGCCAAATTTACCATAAGCAGAAAGCCAAGGCCGCAATCATTATCATCCTGGTCAGCTTTTTCCTGCTCTGGCTGGTGGTCAGGATTTTCCGGCTGACCTGGAACGCGATGGCCATCATCGGTCCTTACGGACTCGAAGGCGTGCGTATGGACCCGCAGACCTTTGCCAGCCTTCACCACCAGGCCTGGGCGCAGAACTGGTGGGTCCTTTCCCTGATTATCGTCCTCTGGCTGTATGCGATTTTGGACGCGCTGCTTGCGAAACAATAAGCAGGGACGCTCCCCGGCTTTTGGCGAGTAAGGTTTTTGGATATAATCAAGCGTGATGCTCAAAGCCGCGTTTCGCAGAGAGTCGGAGTTCTGGCCTTATTTTTCCCTTTTTGCGCTTGCCGCGGCGATTTATCTGCCGCTCCTTTTTTCCGGCAAAACCACCTTGATCCCGACCTATCAAGACCAGACCCAGTGGCAGATTTACCGGGCGTTTGTGAACAAGTCCTTCTCCAGCGGCCATTTTCCGCTCTGGTGCGACGGCCTGTTTTCCGGGTTTGATTTCGCGGGATGGGGACATTCTTCGTCGTTTTATCCTTTGGCCGCCGCGTTTTTCTTCCGGGAATATGCCGCGGCCGTGCCTCTTAACCAGTTTTTGCACCTGGTGATTGCGGCTTTTGGATTTTACTTTCTGGCCCGCAAGCTCGGCCTGGGCAAGGCCGCGTCTTTTTTGAGCTCATCCGGCTACGGCCTGATCTATTTTCTGCCTATGGCTCTGGTGAATTTTCTGCCGGATATTTTTGCTCTCGCGTTTACGCCCTGGATTTACGGGCTGGGCTTTGCGCTTGCAACCAGCTTCAAGCGAAAATATTTTCTTGGGCTCTCGCTTCTGGCCGGGGTTCAAATCCTTTCCGGCCACATTGAGTCCGTGGCTCTGCAATATTTGTCGCTCTTGATCTTCTTCCTGGTTTTTATTTTTTCCGAGCGCGTAAGCCTCGAAGCGAAGATCAATAAATTGACAGTCCTGCTCCTGGCGATTGCTTTCGGAGCGGTTATGGGCATGGCAGCCGCGCTTCCTGCTTTTGCCAGCTACGGCCAGAGCTTCAGGAAAATAGGATTGAGCTATTCCGCGTTCGTTCTTTTCCCGGAGCACTCTATGGCCGCTGATGTGCTGGCCCTTTTCGGTGTTTTCGCTTCCGGGCTTTTTATTTTTGTCATTCTTTGCAGTTGGAGCGCGAGGACGAGGCTTTTCTGGGCGACCGCGGTTATGATTATTTTCACGCTCGCGCAGAGCTTCAACTGGTTTAACAGCTTGTGGATTTTATATCATTTGCCCGTTTTCAACCGTTTTATTCCCCACGGAAGGGCAATGCCGCAGGCCTTGTTCGGGCTGTTCGTTCTTTTGGGAATGGGCCTGAACAACCTGGCCGGTGCCGCGGGCAAGAAACATATCCGAGCTCTTGTTCCCGGTCTTTTAATTCTGGACGGCGTCTATTTCTACCTGTGCCGGCATTATCTGGAGCCGTATTCTGGCCGCATGGGCTACGATTTGAGGGAACTGGGAGTTCATTTTTTATCCGCACGCGGCATCCTGTCTGTCATCTTGATCCTGGCCGGGGTCTCGCTCTTGTTGTTTTACCGGGCATCCAGATTTCGAACCGCATATTATGCGGCCGCGCTGCAAATCGTTTTATTTATCGAATTTGCCGTCACCGGCTGGATGCTGCCCCCGCGTCATAATATGAATGCGGCAGACCCGGACCCTGAATATTTCAAGTTCCTGGCGGGCATTGACCCGCGTGAATATCGAATCCAGAGCGTTTATTCCTATGACCAGTGGGAGCGGCTCAAGACTCCTCTGCAAACCGGCGTGCTCAACAATACCAGGGCCCCGGACGCTTACATCACTTTTTCCACACTTCGATACACGGAATTTATGAAGCTTTTGGATCCCAAGACCATCAGATACGAGAAGGACAAGGTGAGCGATATCCAGTCGCTCAACATCTTGAAAAGAGGCGATTTTGTTTCCCTGGAAAAACTGCCGCTCCTGAATCTGCTCAACTTGAAATATATGGTTGGCCAGGACAAAAACCTGAAGTCGGCCTCGGCCTATTTCATTCCCTACGAGTTTTACCGGTTCGATCCCAGGTCAGGGGTTGAGCAAGGCGCTTCCTTCAAGGAAGTGGTTATCAAGCCGCATTCGCTTTTCGGGGTTTTCCTGTATATAAGCCCGGGCGACCGATTATCCGTTGAGCTCAAAGCCGCGAAAGCGCGGCGGGATAAATTGACTTTCAGGCTGTATTTTTCAAACGCGCAATCGTCAAAACAATTTATATATGACGGAAACATTGAGAGCGACAAAGAAATAAATATTGATCTTGGCGCGGTTTGGGGCCAGACCGGCAAGCTGGTTTTTTCTTTTCTGCCCGGAGCAGGAGACGATGATGCCGGTTCATCTTCATATATTTTGCATGCGCGGCTAGATAATCCGGGCAAATATTTCAAGCGGCTGGATTTCAAGAACATCGATGTTTTTGAGAACGGGTCGGCTCTGCCCCGCGCGTTTATGGTTCACGGCGTCAAGACGATTCCGGAAAAGGAGCAAAGGCTGAAATATCTTGGCTCTGCGGAATTCGATCCCTCCCAGACCGCGGTTTGGGAGAAAGAAACCTGGTTTGATTTTCCGGAAAAAATGCCCGCGCCAAAGGGCGAGGTTGTAATATTTGATTATGAGCAATCCACGCCGGAAGACCTAAAACTGCTGGCCAGAAATTTTTATCCCGCAATCGTTGTGCTGTCCGAGTCCTTTTACTCGGGCTGGAGGGCGCGGCTGGATGGGAAAGAAACGCGGATTCTGCCGGTTGACCATGCTTTTCAGGGCATTCTTATCCCTTCGGCCGGAATTCATAAGCTGGAATTGAAATATGAGCCGGCAAGTTTTAATCTGGCCTTATGGTTTGAAATATGCGGAATTATAAGCTGGCTCAGTCTTCTATTTATTTCATTGATAAAAACTGGCCGCTGAACGGCGTCAGCCTTTTTCACTGATGACCTTGCTTAAGACCTCCTTCAGGTTTTGCAGATTGTAAGGCTTTGTGATCGCGGCCTTGAAACCATATTTCTCATAGTCGGATATAACCGCATCGGTTGAATATCCGCTGGAGACAACAGCCCTGACTTGAGGATCGAACTCAAGCAGCCTGGCAATCGTTTCCTTGCCGCCCATTCCCCCGGGAACCGTCAGGTCCATTATGACCGCAGCAAACGGATTGTTATCCTGTTTGGCCTTCTGGTACAGATCGATTGCTTCCGCTCCATGCCGCGCCAGTTGCAGGTCAAAGCCGATCAACCTGATCATCTGGCTTGCCGCGCTGAGCACGGCCTCGTCATCATCCATCAGCAAAATTCTGCCCCGGCCGGCCAACAGCGACGGCTGCTCGGTCCTGGCCCTGGCCTCCGGCACGCTTTCCGAAGCCGGAAGATAGATGCTGAAGGCAGTTCCCGCGCCGGGCTTTGATTCAACATCGATAAAACCGTTGTGCCGGGTTATGATCGAATAACAGATTGAAAGCCCCAGCCCTGTGCCCCTTTGCTTGGTGGTAAAAAACGGGTCAAACAGCTTTGCTATATTTTCCGGGGGTATGCCCTCGCCTGAATCCTTGATGGAAATTATTACATACCGGCCGGGCTTGAGCGGAAGAGAGGGGTTGTCCTCGCTCGGCATCACTATATTGCGCGCGCTTATTTCGATCACGCCGCCCTCAGGCATTGCCTGGTCCGCGTTTATGACGGTATTATTTATCACCTGGCTGATCTGTGCCTGGTCAACCTCGGCCGGCCACAGGTCATTGGCAATGGAAAACCGGCATTTTGCTTTGGAGCCGCTCAAGACAAAAGTCGCGCTGTCCTTGATCAGCCCGCGCAGATCCGCGATCCGCTTCAGGGGCGCGCCGCCCCGGGAAAAAGTCAGAAGCTGCTGGACCAAATCCCTTGCCCGAAACACCGCTTCCTCCGCGTCAGCCAGGCTCTCGAAAATTTCTCCGCTGAATTGACCCTTGGCTCTGACAAAAGAAATATTGCCTATGATCGCCATCAGGATATTGTTGAAGTCATAGGCAATGCCTCCGGCAAGGATGCCGAGCGACTCCAGCTTCTCCGCCTTTTCCATCTCCTGCTGCATCCTTCGCTGTTCGGTGATGTCCCGAAAGATCAGAACCACGCCGATGCTTTTGCCCTTATCGTCCCGGATCGGCGCCGCGCTGTCGGTGAGGATCAGCTCCCGGCCTTGCCTGGAGACCAGAATTCTGCAATCAGCGAAAGTTATGGTTTCTCCGGCCTCAATCGCCTTTTTGACCGGGTCTTCGCAACGCATCCTGGTTTTCTCCTCCAGCACCTTGAAAACCTCGTTAATGTGCCGGCCCAGCGATTGCTCCTGGCTGAAGCCGGTCAACTCCTCCGCGGCTTTATTGACCAGCAAAATTTTCCCGTCGATGTCCGTGGCGATCACGCCGTCCCCGATTGCGCGCAGAGTGACCGCAAGCTCCTCTTTTTCCTCGGCCAGCTTTTTTTCAATAATTTTCTTTTCCGTAATGTCGATACCTACCATCTCCCCGCCTGTGATTTCTCCATCCTTCAATAGAAAAACGGGCCGGCCAATAAAATAGCAAATTCCTCCATCTTTCCTCCGAACCCGGTATTCCCTCACGGGCTTGATCGGGTCTTGTTTTCCTGTTTTCATGTCATCCATATGTCTTGAGATCACGGCGCTTACATCATCCATATGGATAAACTCCCAGAATTTATGACCCAAAACCTCCTCTTCCTTGTAACCCAAGGTCTCCAATATAGAGGGATTGACCAGGATCAGGTTCCCTTCCCGGTCTGTTTGAAAAACGCCCGCAGCCGCATTCTGCACCAAATTCTTGAACTTTCCCTCGCTCTCTTTCAATGCCTGCTCCGCAGCCTTGCGCTGGGAGATGTCTCTGGCGCTGTAGATTCCGGTCTCGGCGACCCCCTTCTCGTTGAACAAAAACCTGCCCGCAGCCTCCAGCCAGACATAGCGGCCGTCTTTGTGTCGGAACCGGAATTCCAGGCTGGCCGGGCTTCTGCTTTTAAATGCTCCTTGCACCACTCTTAACGCCCTTTCCCGGTCCTCGGGGTGAGCAAAATCAGGAAGGTTTTTACCCATCAGCTCTTCAGGAGCGTATCCCACTATGGCCTTGTGCGAAGGGCTGGCATACAAAATAACTCCTCTCACATCGGTCTGGCCGATTAAATCCGTCATATTGTCGGTAAGCAGGCGCAAGCGGGACTCGCTCTCTTCCAGCGCCTGTTCCGCCTTTTTTCGCTCGGCTATATCCCACATAAAAACGGCTATTCGCTCAACTTCTCCCGCAGGATTAAATATAGGATACAAACTGAATTCGATTTGCAGGCCGTCAAAACCTACATCTTCAAACTGCATCGGTTTTCCGCTCCGAGCCACCTGCGCGAACTGCTCTTTTCTCCTGGCCGCGAATTTGGGGGGAAGATGATCCCAGAGAGAGGCGCCGATCAGCTCTTCCGGTTTTTTGCCGAACCTCTTCGCTCCGGGATCATTGAGTGACAAAATTTTGCCGTCAACGCTGAAAATACCGCTGGTGCAAATGGGAGCGTTAAAAAGGGATTTGACCGCGGCCTCGGACTGCCTCAGCTCATCTTCAAGCTTCTGCCGCTGGGACACATCCCGAAAAATTCCTTGAAGTATTTTCTTGCCCGCATAAGAGACCACGCTGCCGGTTATGTCAATAGGGAACACCCGGCCGTCCTTCCTTAAAACAAGAATACCGGACACCTCGTAATAGCCGTTCATGGCGATCTTCTTGAAATCGGCAACAGCCCTTGCTATCTCCTGTCGGGGATGGATTTGAGTTACATTCATATGCAGCAGTTCCTTTTCGCTGTAGCCGAGAAGCTCTTCCGCTTTTTTGTTCGCGGCCACAAAGTTGCCCTGGAAATCCGCGAGCAGGATGGCCTCACATGCATAATTAACCAGTGCCCGGTATTTTTCTTCGGATTCCTGCAGGGCTCTTTCCGCGGTCTTGCGCTCAGAAATGTCATTGACAAAAAGGTAATATATCGCCTTCCCTTTCGGGTCCCTGGACAGACTCGCAAACACCTCCACCGGACGGCGCTTCTCGTCTTTTCGCGGCAATTCCTTTTCGTAGCGCTGGGCCCTGCCCGTGCGCAGCAGTTCTTCAAGCCACTCCTGCTCGCCCTTGCGCGATTCAGGAGAACTAAGTTCCTTGTTCCAGCGCAGCTTCTTTAGTTCTTTCCGGGTATATCCGGTGAGATAGCAGAATGCATCATTGACCGCCACTATTCCGCCATCGGGCCTGGCGGCCGCGAAGGGCTGGGGAGAGACTGCCAACGCCTCTGCAAAAAAGGCCGCGCTCTTCTGCGCCTCAGACCCGGATTGTCTGGCAGCCTGTGTTTCAGGCCTCTTACTCGGTTTTCTGCGCGCCCTTTTATTTATTTCCATCCCGGCCGCTTCCGTAATCCCCCTGACCAGCCGCCCCTTATCCGCCTGGGAATCCAACGCAAAGCGCAGGCAGCTTTATATATCCTCATCCGCTCTGCCTCGCCAAATCCCTAACAGCGCTTTCCGGGCGCAAAACTAACTCTTCCCGCATAATCAGGGCTGAAATTCATAATTTTAGGCTATTTTACCCGCTTTTCGGGAAATATGCAAGAAATGTTTTGAAATTCAGCAGAAATCTGTCTTTAATTCAAAAAAATTCCGAGGGGTCAATGTCATAAAGGAGGGGGTCCGCGGGCGCAATCAGGTTTCGTTCCGTCGGGCTGGTCTGCGAATCCGAGAGGTCAATCTCGACCGGCTCCGGCAGCCGCTTGCCGGCATTATCGAAAATGATCTTGATCCTGGGCGAAAGCGGCGCCTGGCTGTGGGTTTCGGTGACCACCGCGATCTCGCCCGTGTCCAGCCTGACCAGGCTCCCGACCGGGTATATGCCGAGAACGCTGATGAATTCCTTGAAATAAACCGGGTCAATGACCTTGCCGGAGAGCGCCTCCATAATGCGCATGGCCTCTCTGGGCGAAAACGGCTTCTGGTAAGGCCTAAGGGTCGTGATCGCGTCATAGCAATCCGCGATGGTGATTATTTTGGAATAGGGATGAATCTGCCTTCCGGCTTCAAGAACCGGATAGCCTTTGCGGTCGTAGCTGATGTGGTGCTCATAAACCAGCCGGACCGCAAGCTCGTTCACGCCCGGCATCTTCTTCACTATCTCCGCGCTCTTGACCGGATGATCCTTCATCACCTGCCATTCCTCGGGCGTAAGCTGGTGAGGCTTCAAGATGATGGCCTTGGGGGTCATGGTCTTGCCGATGTCGTGCAGCAGGGCCGCAAGCCCGATGGTGTGGATGTCTGCCGGGGGCGTTTTCAAAGCCTCGGCCAGCGACAAGCTCAGCACGCTAACATTCACCGAATGGTTGAACAGGTAATTGTCGTAGCTTTTGAGAAGGGTGAGCGCCAGAAGAGCCGGCCGGTCAGTGAGCATATATTCGGTCAGGTCCGCGACCGCGGCCTTGGCCTTCTCCGCGCTCGGTATCTTTCCCATCCGCACTTCGCCCAGAATATCCGAGATGGTGTCCAGGGCGCGGTTGTAAACCTCGTGCACATCCCGCACCTTGATGTGCGCCACTTTCTTTTCTTGGAGCCAGCCGGTCGCGCTTTTGCGCCTTATCAGCTCTTCGTCTTCAATCAAAAACTGGGACCAGGCCAGAAGCTCCTGGGCCGAAAGCCCCTGATGAAATTCAACCGCGGTAATCCCCCTCGCCTCGATCCGGCGCTGGAACTCCCGGATCGCTATGTTGGGCTGATAAAAGGGCACGCCCTCAAAAACCAGCACCTCCTCAACCACCGCGACCGAAAGCTTTTCCTGGCTCGTGAAAAGCGAGTTCAAGTTTGAAACCAGCTTTTGGAACTGGCTGGTAAGCACCGGGTGGTCATGGGGATAGAGGTTCAGGCTCCGGCTGGCAGCCACCATCTCGGTCAGAATTTGCTCAAGCTTTTCTTTCGGGAACAGACCTGGGCCGGCCATTTTTACCTTGCCTTCCTGGTTCTGATCTGGTTCAAAAGTTCCCGGCAATACTGGGCCAGAATGCCTTGGTCCCGGGAAAGATCATCCAGCACGAATTCCGCGCGCTCTCCCCCGATCTTGGCCAGAGCCTCCGCGGCTTTAAGCCTCACTTTTTCCGGCGCGGGTTTGCGGAACAATTTCGGCTTCTCCAGAGCCTCGCACAAAACCGAGAGCGCCTCCCGGCTTCCGATCTTTCCCAGCGCCTCCGCGGCTTTTTCCCTAAGCTCGGACGCTTCGCTGCGGGACCCAAGAATCTCGATCAGACCCGGAACCGCGGCCTCGGCCTGGGCATCTCCCAGGATTTGCACCACCACGCTCCTGCTCTCTTCATCAAACCTTTTGTCGCGCACCATCACCACAAAAGCGTTGATAACATTCTTGCTCCTGATCTTGCCCAGACCCCGGATCGCTTCCAGCCGAACCGCCTTGTCCTCATCGCCCACGAATTCATACAGGAGCGGAGCGCTCTCCGGGTTGCGGAGTTCGCCCAGCATATAAATCAGCTTGCGCGCCTGGAAACCCTTTTGGCCTTTGAGCCTGGCTTCCAGAAAAGGCCGCGCACTGCCGCCCTTGCTTTTCAGGTAGGCAATCAGCCGCTTCTGGAAAAAAAACACTTCCGGCTTGATCGCCCGCTCGGCCGCGGCTTGCACCGCCCGCTCTCCCGCCTGGTCAAAATACCGCTCAAAGGCTGAACCCGAACTTTCATCGCTGTAATTGAAACGCTCGACCACCCAGGCCAGGAACCCGGGCTGAGCCGAACCCCTGACCAGGGCCAGGGCCCGCTGTGCGGAACGGGGAAACCCCCGCCTCTTCTGATCGCAGAAGTCGCTGACCGCGGCCGCCAGATACCAGAGCTCGGGGAATTTTTGCTCCGAGGCCAGCCGCTGAAGCTCTCCTTCAATCTGCCCCAGAACCGCGAGCGCCTGCTCATCCTGCTGAGCCATATCCAGCCCCTGCACCAGCATCTGCACCTGATGAAAGTCCCTGGAAGACTCTTCCTCCGAAGCCTCATCCGCACTGCCCGCTTTCTTGCCCAAAAACAGTTTGCCAAAATCGACCTCGTTGACCCAGATGGTGGAAATCTGCTTCTGCCGGAAATAGTCCTCAAGTTTCTTCCCGCTCCGGAACTGGTCCGCGGGTATAAGCAGCATCCGCAGGAAATCAACCAGGTCGCGCTCGCTCAGGTTGCTGCGGAGCGCGAACTTTCTCACCTGGCGGACATGAAGCTCGTTGGCAAATTCGCCCACTGCTTCCAAAACTTTATCCAGCAATTTCCCCTGGTGAGAAAGCCCGTCCCGGCCCACGGTATAAGCCATCTCGCTGGTTTTGCTCATCTCGTAGAAGATTTTTTCGTATGAGGAATGAAGGATGTTCTTTAGCTGGGGGTGGCGGAGCGGGTAAAGCGCAAGCCCGCGGAAGGCCTTGGCCAGCTCCAGAGCTATCTGCTGCGCGCTGAGCGAAACCTGATCCTTGCCGTTCTTTTTAACCTCTGACCCGATCACACTGCCCCCTTTTTGTTATTTTAACCCGTAGAAATTTTATCTTCAAATAAAAACAAACAACGCAAATGTTCGGTTGGCTAATCAGAGCCGCAATAAGTGAGTATGTTCTGCAATACCGAGACGCCGGCTTGCGAGGAGCCTGCGACGAGCTCCCTTCGGGTCTGAGTTCGGTGAGCTCAGCCGAGGCGAGCCTCAGGGGCGAAGACAGTCGTGTCGCTTAGCCGAGTCGAGCTCGCCGAAGTCAAAGAGCGCAAAAATTTTCTCACCGCAAAGAATTTCAGCGCGTTTATGTGCGAGCGACTTTAGTCGCGATTCATTAAAGAAAAAGTTTTTTCACCGCAGAGACGCGGAGTTCGCAGAGAAGAAAAAAATATTTTTGCTTCTCACCGCAAAGCCGCGAAAAACGCAAAGACTATATCTGTGAGATCTGAAATCTGCAATTTGCCTGTCCGCCGTAGTTTCTTGTCCTTTCGAAGCTTTAGCAAAGAAGAATAACGAAGGCGGAAGATTCAATGCGCAGTCCCGCGGAACGCGGGATGCGCGGCCGGCTTTGAGGCAGACTTTTCTATTTCAGTCTTCCAGATTCTTGGCCAGGAAGTTGACGATCATCTCTTCCATTACCGGATTTCGGACCAGGAAGGAGTCGTGGCCGTAGTCGGTATTGATCTCGCAGTAGGTGACCTCCAGGTTGTTGCGTTTGAGCGCGCGCACGACCTCTTTTGAGTCCCGGCTGGGGTATAGCCAGTCGGAGCTGAAGGAAAGGACCAGGAACTTGGCTTTGGCGGGCTTGAACGCATGGTCAAGCGTTATCTGGCCGCCCCTGGTGATGTCGTAGTAGTCAATGGCCTTGGTGATGTAAAGGTAAGAGTTGGCGTCAAAGCGCTTGATGAAAGCGTCGCCCTGGTAATGAAGGTAGGATTCGACCTGGAACTCGGTTGAGAAATTATACCCATACTTTTCCCGGTCTTTGAGCTTGCGTCCGAATTTCCGGTGAAGGCTTTCCTCGCTTAAATAGGTGATGTGCGCAATCATCCGCGCCAGCGAAAGCCCGGAGTCAGGCCGCTCGCTCTCCTGGTAGTAGCTGCCGCCGCGCCATTTGGGGTCGGTCATAACGGCTCTCCGGCTAACCTCGTTGAACGCGATGCCCTGCGCGCTAAGCCGCGCCGCGGTTGCCAGAAGAGTTGCGGTCTGCACCCGGTCCGGAAAACGGAGGGCCCATTCCATTGCCTGCATCCCTCCGGAAGACCCTCCCACCACATTGAGCAGTTTCTTTATGCCCAGGTGGTCGATCAGCTTTTTCTGCGCCTCCACCCAGTCGCCGATGGTGATGACCGGGAAATCCAGCCCGTATGGTTTCCCGGTTTTGGGGTTTAAGGAGCTTGGCCCGGTTGAGCCTTTGCACCCGCCGATCACATTCGAGCAGATGACAAAATACTTGCCGGTATCGATGGGTCTTCCCGGCCCGATCATAAAATCCCACCAGCCGGCCTTGCGCTCCGCGGGACTGTGGAATCCGGCCGCGTGCGCGTCTCCGGAAAGAGCGTGAAGGATCAAAACCGCGTTGTTTTTCTTGTGGTTGAGCTTGCCGTAGGTCTCGTAAGCAAGCGTGACCGGCCCCAGCTTCTCGCCGCTCTCAAGCACCATTTCATCCGGCGGAGCCGCGAAGCTGTGGTATTGGGTCTGAACCACCCCGATCGAATCAGACGGCGGCTTGTCTTCTTTAACCGGACCTTGTTCTTTGTTTAATATTACTTTCACGGTGTCTCCACAGAATAAATCCCCGCCCCCTCTTCTTTAACCGCGCCTTCTCTCATTTTCGTTCCGATTATCCAAATATATTAACACCTAAGCCCCAAAATTCAATTTTAGGTCTGTGATAGATAATGGACATTTGGCTTTTTAGTGTGATATACTTAAATTTAATCATTTATGACCGAAGCGGGGAAATTCAGGGAAAAAAAGACCTTCCGGGGCGAAGAGGTCGGCGTGCCGCTCAAGGCTTTCACCGAGGACGGCGAGACCCCCCTTGTTTATCCGCGCTATATATTGGAGCTGGACAAGGAGCGGATTTACATCAAGACCGAACAGCCGCTCTCGGTCGGAGAGCACCTCAAATTCGTGTTTGATGACCCCATGCTGGACCGTATGATCGTGCTCTCCGGAGAAGTTGTCCGGACCAACACCAACCCCGCGCGGCCCGGTGGCCTGGACCAGGGAATGGGGGTGGTGCTTGACCCGGTGAGGATCGAGGACCGCTCAGACCTTAACAAGTTCTTCCATGAGCAGACCGACGAGGACAGGACCGGAGAGTATCTCATGTTTTTGAACTGGGTGCGCAAGGTGTCCAAGCCGATGTCCGGCGAGGAGCGGGAGAAAATTCGAAGAGACCTTTTGCGCGCGCTTTACGGAGACGAGCGCCAGCCTCTGGTCACGCAGAAGAAAAAAAGAGAAGACCTGGACAAGCTGGGCAATCTTCCGCTGTTCAAGGAGCTGGATGCCCTGGAGCTGGGCGAGATTGCGGAGATTCTGCTCAAGGAGAAATTTGAGAGCGGCAAGGTCATCTTCAACGAGGGGGATGTGGGGGACAAGTTTTACATCATCCTCAAAGGCGAGGTCGAGATTTTCAAGAAGATAAACGACACCCGCTCCGAAATTCTGGCCACGCTTAAGCCCGGGGACTACTTCGGGGAGATGAGCCTGATCGATAAGGCTCCCCGCAGCGCCGGCGCAAGGGGCAAAGGCGAGGTGGTCGCGCTCACCATCTTCAAGCCCGATTTCGAAATTCTGCTCAAAGCCTCGGACGCAATCACCGCCAAGATTTACCGCTTCTTCGTCCAGACCTTCTCCTCCCGGCTGCGCGATACCGATGACAAGCTCAAAAAAATAATGAGCGTGCTCTCCAGCAGCCAGGGATGAGTTTTTCACCGCAGAGACGCAGAGAGCGCAGAGAAAAAATTTTTTGCTGAGGCTCGAAAAGCCGAAGTCCCGCGGATCCCGCTCCGCGGGAGAGGCGGGATACAGGTCAGCCGGCCTGCGCTCCGAAGCTTTAGCGAAGGAGTGTGGTTCGCCCAAGCCCGAAGGGCTTGCGTGTACGGTGCGACGCGGCGCGTCGCCCATCATTTGACAAGAATATCTTTTTCCCGCATAATTTTTCATAAAGATTTTTCCGCAGTTAAACCCAGCCGAAGTCGAGGCTGAAACAAGCATTGAGGGCATTGATTGAAAATTGATGCTTTGACACCGGAATCACTGGGATCACAGCACTTCAACAAAAAGGAGGATAAATGAAGCTCAGGCAAATACTGGCACTTGCATTATTGGGGTTTATTCTAACCAGTCCGGCTTTTGCCGGTGATTCACAAAAGGACGAAAAGGAATCTCCAAAAACCCAAAACAAAGATAAGCCCAAGCCGTATGGATGTTTCAAGGATTTGAAATGGCGAATGAGCTTTGATGAGGCTCAAAAATCTCTGGGGATAAAGCTGAAGAAGTCATTAACCGTTAAAGGCTTAACTCCCGCAACTGGAGAAGTAAAAATTGGTGATAAGACTTACTTTATTGTATTATCCTTTGATTCCTCCGGTCTTATGAAGGTGCAAATTGATCCCAAGGTGATGTATTCAGGAGGCGGATTTAATATTATGTGCGATCCTCAATGTATGCAGCGCAAAGAAGCTACAAGTTTTGTGGAAGCTTATAATATTTTCAAACCATCACTTACAGATAAATTCGGAAAACCTGTAAAAGAAGTGGCAGAAGACCGAGGGAGCGATGTTGATATTATCAATAATCTCGTTGAACGCAAAGCTTCCCTTCTTTCAATATGGGAAACGGATGAAAGTGTAATCACCCTAAGAGTGGAAAATAAAATACACGACACCTTTCTAGGGTCTGACATTTTTTGGGAGCACTTGCTGATTTATGAAAAGAAAATTGCAAAAGAGGAGAAAAAGCTGGAGCTATAAAATTCCCTGTGAGTGTGGGTGGGGGCACTTCTATAGTCCGGCTCGGATTATCTCGCCGCAAGCCGCGGAATCAAGCCTGTCCCGCCCTAGGCGGGATGGCTGATTTTTATTTTGCCGCTTGGCTGGAGCCGGGGATCAGGCCGATGTCTTCCAGGCTGACTTTGCGCAAGGTATCCGCGCTGCCCAGACGCTTGAGCGCGTCCAGGATTTCGATGCCGGCCAGAAAGCCCTCGGAATCGTAATCCAAAGCGATGCCCTCATCAATTCTTTTGCTGGTGACCGTGGTTTCCTTGAACCTTATGTAAAGCGCGTCAACTTCAGGGTCGTAAGTGATTTTCATTTTTTCTCCTTATAAGAAACGCGCCCGGTATTTGAGCCGCCCCTGGCAATGCTCACTCAAGCGGACTGGCTTTTCCTTGTCAGAGGCCATCTTCAGCCAGTATATCCTTTTTTCAATTGAATCCAAGTGATTGCCGGCGCTTGCCCGCAGACCGTTGATGCAAAAAACCTTCCGGCCAGTTTTGACATTGCCTTGTGTTATAATGTTTGAAGAATGATCGGTGATAAGTCCAGACTTTTTGTTTCCGATTCCTGGGATGCGCTTGAGCAAAAGCTCGCCTTTGAGATCGAGGCTGAGAAGAGCCAAGACCCGCTTAAAGCCGTTGTTATCCTGGCCGGAAGCAGGCTGCTAGCGGAGCATCTTGAGCTGGCCATTTGTCCCCAGCTTAATCAAAAGGGTTTGGGCTTAAACCTCAGGTTCATAATTTTCCCGGGCCTGGTTGACCGGCTTTATTACACGGAGCCGCTTCCAGAATACCGGCCAAAAGCCTCTCATTTCCTGCGCCTGGTCTTGATGAAAGAAATGCTTGAAAATCTGCCTGACGGCCATTATTTCGGCCCGGTCAAAGAAAGCTCAGGCCTTGCCGAGGCCCTGGTTTCCGAGCACGAGACTTTGAAAGACGGCCTGATTTTGGGCGGACAATTGGAAAAGCTCAAAAAAAGTTTTTCCTCGGCAAAAAGTCCGAAAAAACTCAGCGTGCTTTTCGGGCTTTTCGAAACTTTTGACCAGCGGCTAAAAAATTTCGAATGCGACTATGAGCGGTTCCTCATCGCCATCCAGCGCAGCCAAAAATTCAGCGACTCTTGCTCAACCGGCAGGCTTTTTATTTACGGCTTTTATGACTACACCGCAATCCAGAAACAGCTCATCCGGTCGATTGCAAAAGCCGCGGAGCTTGCCTGCTTTATGGTCAAGCCTGAACTCGACTTTTTCGCAGGCTACACGCAGCCGGTTTTCGATTTCTACACCAAAGAGCTTGGACTTGAGCCGGAAAAAATCGCAATTGAGCAGCCCTCAAGCGATCTGGCCGGGTTCCACGCGGCTCTCGCCGGACGCTCGGCTCCGGCCAAATCGGACGGAACAGTGTCCATAATTTTCGCTCCCGGGATCGAGCGCGAGGCGCTTGAGGTCTGCCGTGAAATTTCCCGGCTTTGCAGAGAGCGCGGCCTTGGCTTTGACCAGATCGGAGTCCTTATCCGCGATCTTTCCAACTATCGCGCCGCGTTTGAACAAGCTTTTGAGCGATACGGCATTCCCTGTTATCTCAGCGCGGGCAAACCTCTGTCCGAGTTCAGCGCAATCCGCGGCCTGCTCCGCCTGCTCAAAATTCCGGAGCAGGAATACTCGCGAGAGAGCGTGATTCGGTTTCTTTTGAGCCAGTCGGTGAAGAGCGAATTTTTCGGGGAGGCCGGCCGCGAGGTCTCAGCTCTTATGGATATTGCGAGCAGAGAAGCTTACATCATTAAAGGAGAGGCCGAATGGAAGGAAAGGCTGGAAGCTTATCTGGAGTCGCTCGGAAAGAGTCTTGAGGACGCACAAAAAAAGGCCAGCCGGGATGACGAGGATGAGAGAGACCCGGCGCAAAAAATCGCTCTCATCCGCAAAAAAATCCGGGCCGCTCAGAAATTGCTTGAGATAACAGCCGCGCTGTTCCAGGAACTCGAAGATTTGAAAAAGCAAAAAACCTTCAAATCTTTCTCCGGCAAAACCGCAAAGCTCGCTGAAAAATACCTGGATTTCTCAATTGACCGGGAGCGGGCGCCCTGCATTGTTTGGAAAAATTCCTCATTTGAGGAAAGCGAACAAAGACAACCATCCCCTCCCTTGTTCATCCTTCGTCCCGCGAAGCGCGGGACTACGGAGAATGGAACGGGAGGGGATAAAGGGGAGGGTGATCATACTTCATCGGCTCCCGCGGGATTTTCCAATTTTCAAACAAGTCCCCCTCACCCTACCCTCTCCCGCCAGGGGCGAGGGTCTAATGGTCTTTTTCAGCCAATTGAAGGCGAACCGGACGATAAGGCTGAGATCAAGGCCGAACTGGATGAGCTTCTCAGCGAAATTGCTGAAGTCGATGCCGCGAATGTGCCGGCTCAATTTGACACCTTTCTGGAACTCTTGCTCAAGGGACTTTCCGGAAAAACAATCCGCCAGGGCAAATTCCGCCAGGGGAAAGTCTGCCTGGCCGAGCTGATGGCCGCCAGAGGCGTGCTCTTTAACGCGGTGATCATTCCCGGCCTCGGCGAGGGGAGCTTCCCGCTCAAACTGAGCGAAAGCCCCATCCTTGCTGATGACGACCGTTCCCGCATCAACCAGGAGCTGAGCCCGGGTTCGGGCTTGGCCGAAAAATGGAGGCTGACCCAGGAGGAGCGGCTTCTTTTTTACCTTGCCTGCCGCCAGGGCCGGGAGTTTCTCGGCTTAAGCTCAAGCTGGCTGGACCTGGAATCCAACCGGGAAGAACCCGCGAGTTACCTTCTGGTTTACGCGCTTTCCCGATTTTTAGGCCGCGAGATCGATTTTGATAAGCTCAGAGAACTTTCGAACAATGACGGCCCGGTCCGGTTTGTCGAGCTCAGCGATTTTGCCCCCGCGCAAAAAGAGCTCGCGCTTAACGGCGATGATTTCGAGCGCTTGCAATTGCGCCGCGCGAAATCCCTGAACGAGCTTAAGCATCTGCTCAAAGACCCATCCGCCCGCGGCGCCATCCAGGCTGCGCGCGAACGATGGACCCGCGACCGCTTGGGAGCATTCACGGGATACATCGGCGGCCAAAGCTACCAGCCCGGAAATTTCTCCCTCCTTTCCCAAAAGGTCTCCGCCAGCAGGCTCCAGGCCTTTCTCGGATGCCCGTTCAAATATTTTCTGGAGCGGGTGCTTTCGATTGAGGAGCTGGAAAAGCCGGCCGCGCAGTGGAATTTTGACCGGCTGGCGCAGGGAAGCCTTATCCACGAAGTGATGGAAAAATTGTTCACCGAGCTCAACCGCGCGGAAAAGCTCAAGGATGCGGAAAGATTCAAAACCGCGCTGAAAAAAATTCTCACCGAAGACGGTCTTAAATTCCTGATCCGGGAATTCCCCGCAGCCAGGGCTATCGCCAAACTCGAGCTCGAAGAAATCTATGCGTATCTCACAAACCGCTGCCACGCGCTTCTGCCCGAGCCCGGAATTGAAAGCTGGGAGAATGAAAAGGACTTCTCGGAAAATCCTTGCCCGCTGGAACTTGGAGCCGGCCAGAAGGTCTGCCTGTCAGGAAGAGTTGACCGGCTGGACATCGGAAAGGACCGGCTCCTCATAAACGACTACAAGATTGGCGACAAGAACGCTTTGAGACAGGACCCGCTCCGCCAGCTCCAGCTGCCCATATATCTTCTGTGCGTGATGAACGCGCTTTCTCTTCCGACCCGGAAAGATAAAGACAAGGAAATACCGCCGGAAAATGTCAAGGCCAGGTTTCTGGTCTTGAAGCCCCAGGGGCTTTCCGATGTGGACAAATCCATTGAGTTCAGCGGCGACAAAAAACAGGACTATGAGGCTGAACTCAGAAAAATAGTCAAAGCCGTGGCCGACGGAATCGAGCAAGGGGTTTTCGTGCCCCTGCCCCGGGCGAAGAAAAGGAATTGCGAACATTGCGGCTACCCTCTGGTCTGCAGCGCATCAATCAGCGCTTTTGAAAAAAAGTCCAAGAACAGACTGATCAGGGATTTGATCGAGCTGGTCGAGAGCATGAATTTCAAGGAAAAGAAAGATGAGCGAGAGCCAAAAGAATAGCTCGCTTAAGGACCTGGACAAAAACCTGATCGTGGAGGCGAGCGCGGGCACGGGAAAGACCCGCGCAATCCTTAACCGAACCATCAGCCTCATCCGAAACGACCCCGGCCTTAAGATGAGCGAGCTGGCCGCAATCACTTTCACCGAGAAAGCGGCCGCGGAGCTTGGCTGGAAGCTGCGCCAGAGGCTGGAGCAGGAAAAGGCGGAAGACCCGGTCCGCATCCAGAGAGCGATCTCGGAATTCGACCAGGCCCAAATCTCAACCATTCACTCTTTCTGCGCTCATCTCCTCAGGCTCAGACCCATCGAAGCCGGAACTTCTCCGGCCTTTGCAATTATGGACCAAACCGGCCGGGAGCTTTTCTTCAGCGAGCTCTGGCAGAAATGGCTGGAGGCGAAGCTTGAAGCCAAGCCCGGATTTTTCGCCCGGCTCAGAAAAATGGAAATCCCGATCGAAGACCTGAAGTCGCTCGCCCAATCCCTCTATCAAAGCCGCGACCTGTTTGAAGCCGGAAAAAATTCCTTCACCGCGAGCAAAGCCGCAATTGCCTTTGACCGGGCCGAGCAGGAGTTCCGCGCTCTTTACACGCGGGTTAGAAAAGAAGCGCCTCAAATCGATGTCTTGAACCAGGCCCTTGACGAGATAAACGATCTGCTCAACCGCTTCGGCCAGACCAAAGACCGCGTCTGGCTCCAGTATTCGAACAGCAGATTGAAAAACGCGCGTCCCTGGAAAAACCCCGCGGCAAACGAGATAAAAAAATCACTGCTCCAGCTTTTCCTCCAGGCCCGGGCCGCGCCCCTCGCCCAAATCATAAACGAGCTTTCCGATTTCCTGGCCGCAATCGATTCGGAAAAGCGAAAAAGAGAATTGCTCGATTTTGAAGACCTGCTGCTCAAGGCAAGAGACCTGGTCAAAGAAAGCAGAGACGCAAGAGACTATTTCAAGTCCCGCTTCAAATACATTCTGGTCGATGAATTCCAGGACACAGACCCGGTCCAGGTCGAGCTGATTTTTTTCCTCGCCGAGGATGACAGCAAGTTCGCATCAGACTGGACCAAGGTCGCGCTCAAGCCCGGGAAACTTTTTTTGGTCGGAGACCCCAAGCAGTCCATCTACCGCTTCCGCCGCGCAGACCTCCAGATTTACGACCAGGCCAAGGATATTTTGCTGGCCCAAAAATCCGGACAAAAGGACGCTCTCAAGACAAACCACCGCTCCCATCCCGGAATCCTCAACTGGGTAAACCTCACCTTTGAAAAAATATTCGAGCCGGAAAAAGGATTCCAGCCCCCATACCAGGAGCTGGTCCCGCCTGAGCTAAAGCCAAGCGAAAAACCCCGCGAACTTTCAGCTCCTTTTGAAAAGCCGGTCATCCTGCTTGAACTTGTAAAAGACGACTCGCTCAAACCCGGCTCCAAAGGCTACCTCGTTGAAAACATCCGAAAGGTCGAAGCCGGAGCAATCGCGGATTTTATCCAGGCCGCGATCAAAAACCAGCTCAAAATCTGGCGCAGGGACGGCGATAATATATCTTACCGGCCAGCTGCATTCGGGGATTTCGCTGTCCTTTATCCCAAACACAAAGACGCGGCCCGGATCAAAGAGGAGCTGGCATCAAGGGACATACCTTTTTCAACCGAGGTCAGCCCGGAGTTTTTGCAGAGAGACGAAATCGCGGGGCTGCGGTCAATCCTCAAAGCCATCTCCAGCCCCCTTGACCAGCTCGCGCTGGTCGGAGCGCTCCGCTCCATCTTCATAGCGACAAGCGACCTGGAGCTGTTTGAATACGCCAAAGCAGGATTAACCTGGGAATGGCTGGACAAAAATCCCGACCCGAAAAAATTCCCCGCCATAGCCTCAGGCTTTGAGTTTTTGAACAACCTTTATCAAAACCGGGAGCTAAAGCCCATCGCCTGGATCATTGACCAGATGAGCGACCGAAGCAAAATAATGAAGCTCACAACCCTCCATCCCCAGTTCAACCAGGCCGTACTCAATCTGGAACGGATCAAGGCAGCCGCACGTGCATTTGAGCAAGAGCCGGGATTCGGGCTTTTCGATTTTGTGTCCTGGATCGAAAACCTGGAAATGGCCGAAGACCCCAACTGGCCCGAGCTGGTCGCGGCCGAAGCAAACAACGCGGTCAAGCTTATGAGTTTCCACAAAAGCAAAGGACTCGAATTCCCCGTCGTCATCCTCGCTAACCTCTCCAGCCAAATGCCCCGCCAAACAAGCGAGGTCATCAGAAACTGGCTCAAACCCGAACTCGCAGTCAGCATCGGCAAATTCCAGACTTTGAATTACGACCAGATGGCCGGGATCGAGGAAAAACATTCAGCCTGCCAGAATGTCAGAAACCTGTATGTCGCGTCAACCAGGGCTAAACAATATCTCATAATACCCGACCACCGGGGCATTGAAGCAAAAGACAAGCAGTATATCGAACTGCTCAAAGCCGGACTGCCTCTAGCCGAAGAAAAAAATCATCCCGCGCTTCAATTGGTGGAGCGCATAAACGCGGCCGCGCTCGCAGGTGAGAAAAAAGAGGTCATCTTTGACCTGGAAAAAATAGCGGAGCTTGACCCGGGAGACACAACTATTGAAAAAGAAAAAGCAGCCTTTGAAAAAGAGCAGATAAAAATATGGGAGCGCGCCAGAGAATTCACTCCCATCACCTCTCCGAGTAAAGAGGAAGAACCGCTGTTCGAAACCAAAGAGCCGGGGCCGGAAAGAAAAACCGCTCTTCAAATCGGAATAGTCGTCCATAAAGTGATCGAGTTTGCAAGCAGGCAAAAGCCCGAATTTGCGCTTGAGCTAGCAGCAATGCTTGCCAAAGAGAAAAAGATCGAGGAGCATCTTCCGGAAATCCAAGACCTGCTCCAAAACTTCTGGAAATCAGAGCTAAAGAAAAAGATCGATGCCGGAGAATCCTTCCAGGAACTGCCTTTTTTGATCGAAGACGAAGGCAAAATCTACCGCGGAAAAATCGATTTGATCTTAAGAGATAAGGACGGCCTCCACCTCATCGACTTCAAAACCGACCGAGTCAGCCCGGCTGAAACCGATGCCAGAACCAAAGCCTACGAACCCCAGCTAAAGATATATGAGAAATCCCTCTCCAACCTCAAATCCCATCAACTAGCCTCCTCCTCCATCCTCTTCCTTAACCCCAACCTGACCAAAAAAATCTGATACCAAAATGTGGGATTCGGTCATCCTTAAAGATCGCACAGATTACGCAGTGCTATTACCGAATGCTCAAGAAGAGCCATGCCTATTGAGGGATAATTTTTATCAGCCTTTCGGCTATGTTAAGGGTCATTTCGTACCATTTTTCATATTCACTATATTCAAAAAATAACGGATCACCAACGTTTCGGGAATATTGAACATTCCTGATTTTAAAATATTTATGTAATAAATCCGTTCTGACTTTTCCGGCGTTGTGTATAAAACAGTTACGGACAATTTTGGACAGCTCAAATTCTTTAATTTCTTCATCGAGAATAACCTCATTCTTTTTTAGAAACGATGCCAGATATTTTAGAGATGACATGTCTTTTCTTTCGGTTTCGCAATTTATCAAAATTTTTGCACATCATCTGCAAGGGCTTCTATGAAAGAAAATATTATCGTTAGAAAGAATAAATTTATGGTATGTTCAAAATTTGGCTTCTTCTCTATCTGATCCATCTCTGCCATTAATTCCTCTTTAGAGTAAATCCTCACTGGACGATTTGAAGCTGGGAAATTGCGACGAATCCCCTCACATGGATTTAGTTTTTTCACTTCCTGGTAAAATTTCCAAAAAGCTAAAACGGAAATATCCCATTGCACTCTTAAATTCTTTAATGAATTTAATATATTTTCAAATTCGGCCTTGGATGGCATAGCTACTATTCCTCCTTTATTATGGAGCAACGTTATAGAACTTTTCCGTAGGTTTAATCTCGCCGGTATGTATATTTTAATAACATTTGATTTCAGGGACAAGTGGGAATTAGGGGCTAGGGGCTTCCTGCTTCGCCAAGGCTTCGCAGGACAGGCGGGGCTAGGGGCTTCCACCTTCGCCCCAAGAGAATTCAGGCGAGGAAGAGGCTACGGCGGACAAGCCGAAGGACAGGCGCATCCCGCGTTCCGCGGGACTTCGTCACGCGAGGCGTGACTCAGCAAATAAAAAAATGATTCTCTGCGAACTCTGCGTCTTTGCGGTGAGAACAGATTTGTCCGCCGACAAGCTTGCGGCGAGCCTGCCGAGCAGAGTGTCGGCGCCCCGAATCGCGACCAAAGTCGCTCGCACAATGACAAAAATTGTCACAAAAATAGGGTCGTTTTGGGGTCATTTTTCGGCATCGGCAAGTGGCTGAAAATGAAGGTGAAACTAAAAACTGTTTAGCCGCTCTGAAACAAGGTGTGGCTCGAGGAAAAGTTGATATTTCTCTTTTAAAACCGCAAGTTGCGCTCCAAATTATATGATTCCCGCGTGGCCAATTTTTCCTATATATAGAGGCTGTGAGAGTATGCGCAAGCGCGCATCATCCGCCAGTGGGCGATGGACGAAGTCCCTTGTCTGAAATAATGGCAAGGTCGATTAGCCGCACACTGATCACAAGGGCATAGCCCTTGACCGAATTTGTTCGACGTCGTAGACGAAACTCGCGCTGAGCGAATCGGTCAAGCATCATCAAAGATCGGCGGCGTGCTCACAGCTGCAACACTGCTCTCGGATGACATCGCAAGAGCACTGCTCTTGACTTGACCTGGTGAGGTCGCGCACGGTTCTGAATCGAGCACGA